>BNJT01001734.1_pt1:0-177500 | contig 427134 bp, 472 predicted proteins | sample 8540491 | NCBI WGS metagenome assembly BNJT01 (sample SAMD00202455, study PRJDB9452) | human saliva metagenome | host: Homo sapiens
TGATAAATCTTTTAGAAAATACAGCATCTAATGTAATATAAAAAAATCAAAAATAAAGAACTAAGAATTCGTATCAATACTATGTGGCATTTTATGCCCATACCCTATGTTATTATAAATACAGGTAGTAAATACCGTCTCACTTTCTCCTTTTGAAATAATATAGCAACAAAAGAGGCAGTCCTTGGGGACTGCCTCTTTTGTATTCCAAAATCGTTTAGCTATTTGCAGTGCTAAGCTTTCTTATCATTCTCTATTTGCTTACTATTTTTTACTGCTTTTACATCTTTTGAAATATTCTCTTGTTTCGCTTTTGTATCTCCTTTAGTTGTATTCGTCTTAGAACTTATTTTAATTGTCTTCTTACGCAATGTTGCAACATTACCAAAGTCGGAAAATTCTAAAGTATTACGCAGTTGGATATGCGAATATGGTGCGGTGCCCTCTATATAGTACAATAAGATATTATAGGTATACTTATCATCTCTTAAAAAACGATAAATGCGTGACTTATCACTTGCTTGATAGTTGTCTACTAAATAACTTGGAATACCATTATTCCAAACAGAAGCGGCTTGAATAACTGCTGTATCAGACAATGGCTGGGCCGCATTGAATACCTCAACGGATTTTCTAAAAGAATTATAATTATATATATCCTCTACTTTTACAGGTTTCCTAATTACAATCATTTTCATAGAAGGCCCTATATACTCTCTCACCTCAGATAAATCTTTGGGTAATGTTTTTTGAGCTTTCAGCATCATCCCTTTAGGAATACGATACGTAAAATTATCCCACCTAATTGTTTCACTATAATTATCTAATTCATCCAAAGAATGAATAGACGGGATGACGTAGTTACTCATCACCCGCTCCAGTTTCTCAGTAATAGGTTGGTCCTTATAGCTAAGACCGAGTAAATATTGCCTATTCGGCTGATTATCAAGACTCACAATAGCCGCCATTAGTGGTGTATTCTGATTAAATAGGGTATCGCTAATCACCCAATGAGCCTTTGCCAATCCAGAATACTGAAAAGCGCCATTTTTGTCTTTCTTTATCTGCTCTGGTTTCATGGAATCATTCTTATCAGAACCTATAAAGAAAATTACAGATGGATCTCCTAACGAACTTACATACTCTTTTTTATCAGGGTTCTCTTTATAGTAACCCACAACAAAATTGGCAGGAACAGTAACTCGAATATTATTATCTTGATTATGTAATAATACTACAGCGGATTGATTCATTCTTAAATCAATTCGTTCATAAGCCCGTTGTAAAGCAATATCCATCTTATCTTTAGTGGACTTACCATCAGACACCATCTTTTCAGCCTCGGCTTTTAATCTAGCCTTTTCTTTGATGGCTGCACTAGGGTTGATATTACTAAGATGACCTGTTACATAAGTTTCATACGCATTAGCAGCAATGCTGCTATCTGCTCCTGGTACCGCTGGTTGGCCTTCGGGCACCGTAATATGCACTGCACTTGCACTCATGGTGAAAGCCGCTATCGCCGTCATTAATAGTAAACTTTTGCGCAACATAAAAAACCTCTCTCTACGTTTAGAATATAAATAGCACAACCGCATTAGCATAAGTATACTATGCTAATGCGGTTGTGCCTATTATTTATAATTTTATATTTTTAGGATGTATGAGGTTTATCTCTATTTAACATTAACAAAGACACCCTAGTCCTCTATAGCCTCAACGACTTCGCCGATGTACATATAGTGCGGTTCCCAGCGATCTTTACCAGCTTGGGTGTACACGGATGGATTGGCTGCATAATATTCCTTTACGCTATCAGCCAAATGAGCTTCATCAAATTGGTGTTCATACAGTTTTCTACATACGAATGTTAAATCTGCTTCTTTGAAAGTCACGCTGTTCCCTGCCGCTACTGGTGTTAGCCCAGAGTTAGCTACCTTATCTTCGTTGCGACCAGAATGAGAACCTAAATAGCCAAGCGCCTTGCGATGGCTTTCAGGGAAGAAGCTAACTGTAAAAGTATCGTATTTTGCCATAAATTCTTGTGTATAACGAGCTGGATGGATGTACACGGTTACCGTGGAAATATCGCCGCCATTAGGGCCCCATACGTTGCCCATACTGCCCCAGCTAACTGTACACGTATTAAAATCATCAAGCGTACCAGCCGTAACAAGAGCCCAGCGCTCCTCGAACATGGTAAATGCCTTATAATCCTTCGTTTCAAATGGTTTCATAATAACCTCCGCACATAGAATTTACTTAACAACAACCTCATCAAAATGTTCTTTATACACTTCATAATACACCGCATCAGCGATATCGTAAAACTCTTTATTTAGAGAATCTTTCACAACAGGTCTGCGCAAAAAGGCACCTCGATCGATAGGCCGAGGCGTTCCGTCAAAATCAAAGCGACTGATTTCCTCTTCATCGCGCATAATACCTGGATTAGACCACATATCTTCATTCATATTTGCATCCGCATCAGTAGTAATCGCCGTTGTCCCTTGCTGTTGCGCCCCATAAACCTTACTAGCTGCGGAATTACTACTATCATAGGTGAAAGTCATGTCCTTAACGGTAATCACTTTCTCATCATTCCATTGATACGCTTTATATACCGTCGCCTTAATCGTATAAATAGGCGGCTCAAACCCAATTACTTTCACCGTATTCACGTCAATATAGGACGCGCCACGCTCGTCTACATTAGGAATATCTGACACAAACTGAGATACCTGCTTAAACTGCGGCTGAGACGTGAGATCCTCAATTGTGATTGCTTGGGCTGGGATGGTGAAAGCTAGCATAAGCCCTAGCGTTATTAAAAATCGATGTAACATATATCCTCTCATCTTTCTAAACATTTACAAAATAAATAAACACAACCTTATAAGCATAAGTATACTATGCAAACAAGACTGTGCCTATTATTTATAAATTTATATTTATCACAATTTGACAATATAGCTTTACAAGATAAAACTCAAAATGCATTTAAAAGGGCATAGGTAATAAAAGGCGATCTTATCCACTATCAAAGATCGTCTTTTAATTTTAGATACCATAAACTGCCATACTAACCAAACCAGAATTACGCTACTCTCAAACACCTGTGTAAGTAGGCATTCTAAAGTTTAAGTTTTAGAGATTTACAAAATTACACTACTCTCAAACTTACACAACTTGAAAAAGTGAATTTAGATATGTTTTTAGAGGTTTACAGAATTACACTACTCTCAAACTGGAAGTAAACGCTGGCGAAGTAAAATATAGTTTTAGAGGTTTACAGAATTACACTACTCTGAAACAAGTGCCTATCGTGATTGATAAGGACGGCAGTTTTAGAGGTTTACAGAATTACACTACTCTCAAACCCAAATACACCACTACCAATAAGGGCTTGTGTTTTTAGAGGTTTACAGAATTACACTACTCTCAAACTAAATAGCCTTTTCTCCCATGCTCTGAAGAAGTTTTTAGAGGTTTACAGAATTACACTACTCTCAAACTCGTTGTTGCTCTTGAGCTCGTTCCACTGCGTTTTAGAGGTTTACAGAATTACACTACTCTCAAACTCGTAACGGCGTGAATGTGGCCGACATAGAGTTTTTAGAGGTTTACAGAATTACACTACTCTCAAACTGTTAGTTGGTTGTCTAGCAAGCGTTGATAGTTTTAGAGGTTTACAGAATTACACTACTCTCAAACATGTTCCCCTAGGTAGTCCACTAATTTTTGAGTTTTTAGAGGTTTACAGAATTACACTACTCTCAAACGAGCGTTTTTCCATTTCAGCTAGGTTCTTAAGTTTTTAGAGGTTTACAGAATTACACTACTCTCAAACATGGCTCCTACACCGCCACCATACCCTAGTGTTTTTAGAGGTTTACAGAATTACACTACTCTCAAACTTAACTCTAAAGTAATTGGCCAATCTTTTCAGTTTTTAGAGGTTTACAGAATTACACTACTCTCAAACATAGGTCTATTCAGTTCGTTGTATCCTATGGTTTTTAGAGGTTTACAGAATTACACTACTCTCAAACAAGAGTGGGCGATACCTATTGCAAGACACAGTTTTTAGAGGTTTACAGAATTACACTACTCTCAAACAGCATCTTGTCGGTAACAATGTTATCGTCAGTTTTAGAGGTTTACAGAATTACACTACTCTCAAACCTATGTGTGCCACGCAATTATCATGTGTTAGTTTTTAGAGGTTTACAGAATTACACTACTCTCAAACAATGTTTCAGGGTTCATGATGAACACACCAGTTTTTAGAGGTTTACAGAATTACACTACTCTCAAACGCAATCTTTGCTGTTGCATATAGTACTCGTGTTTTTAGAGGTTTACAGAATTACACTACTCTCAAACATAAACTTAGGTATCCTGTTTCACGTTTCTGTTTTTAGAGGTTTACAGAATTACACTACTCTCAAACGATGTTCACTCATTACTAGCCATCAGCTCCGTTTTTAGAGGTTTACAGAATTACACTACTCTCAAACAAAAGGCGATAGCGTGGCGTTCCTTAACTAGTTTTTAGAGGTTTACAGAATTACACTACTCTCAAACAGACAATACGGACATTCTAAAGCGTTCGTTGTTTTTAGAGGTTTACAGAATTACACTACTCTCAAACTGAGTTGATTCCAATCGCTCAATGGCACGAGTTTTTAGAGGTTTACAGAATTACACTACTCTCAAACAACACTTTATATTCTTATCGCTACGGCCGTGTTTTTAGAGGTTTACAGAATTACACTACTCTCAAACCCCAAATTAAATTTGAGGCTCAAGAGTAACTCGGGCTACCACCAGGTGTAATTCTGCATGCTCTTTAAATAACACAGAAATCATTATCTAAAATATACCCATTTATAAGGCTTTTTATCAAGATTTTTCTTTATTTAAAAGATCCTGTTGTTAAGCAAACTAAACGTAATTGCCGACTCAGTATATTTTTGATAAAAATACGTTAAGCTCATCATCATTTAAAAACTAAATCTAAATTAACCACAATATATAACATGGGAGATAATAATGTATCTACTACTTCTATATAGGACATTAGATCCATAATATCTCCTTTACGATTAAACTCAAAAATTAAAAACTTCCTAATTTAATAAGTTCAGCAGTCCCAATTTCAAGTTTATGTTGAATCGATAAAGGATATCCAAATTCTAAAGAGTAGTAAAACGCATGTAGTCGATTAACAATATCGGCTACCTCTTCTGTCATTAATAAAGCTTCTTTAGATAACTGGTTTTTGTAATTTAGTTAATAAAGTTTTACTATTTACATCTACATATAACGGATTCAATATTATATGACTATATTTATCTATACTGAAAGCTTTATCATTGTCATTTAAGATCCACGGCCCTTCGCCACCATCACACTGTATATCAAGCTCTGTAACCATGCGTCGAAATACTTTACAATCTTCAAAGGATATCACCGTTACCTTATCATGGGATATTTCAAAAATCCAATATAGAATCTTGATACATCAATTTCATATCATGAGCACCCTCTCAGTTGAATCTATAACTTCACTTTGCTTATCTCCAACTACAATTTCCATTCTTGAAAACTGCTTTTCTGTGATAGTTAACATAAATAAGCTACCACTAGGCGGCTTATTTTTGCGTACATGTTCCATGATGAGATTGGCACTAGATGTATTTAGAACTAACTTTGAATATACAGACTCTTGTAACATAAGAAAGCCAGATACAATTAAATACTTTCTAAAATTCCTATATTCTTTTCGATCTTCCGAAGTTAATGTCGGCAAGTCAAACATCACTAGTATTCTCATAAATCTATAGCTCATATTCTATAAACCTAATCTGATTAGCATCTTGAGTACGCAATGCATCAAATACACTTTTACAATAAATCCTAATTGCTGCACTAAAGGTTTGAACGGTATCATTTATTTTTACATCTTCAGATAAGAGTTCTATAAGTGAACGCTTTACATTGCGGTCAAATTCTGTAGGTCTTGACTTGATAACTACTGCATCAACAAACCCACGCAACGGCTCCATTAAATCAGATCCTAGATTATACGGATTAAATTGATTACAGTGATTTAGCCCTAACTGAGTAATATATCCTAAGGATAAAATCTCTCGATTTACTGCTGAAAGTAATATGGCATATCCATAATTGAGGGCTGTATTAATAGGATTATCTTGTTCTCGAGAAAATGATTTTCCAAACAAAGCATTGAAATATACCTTTGCAGCATGCCCTTCACGTTGAGTTTCATCGTTTAAAGTCAACTCATTTAGGTATTGATATAGCAACTCTGCCTCAGCTAACTCTTGATACTGCAGTAAGTCGGCTTGATTCATAATTTTATGCCGTACAATTTCAGTCCAAATATAAGCTTGCAAATCTTTCGACCACTCAGCCTGCTCCCGACAGCGTTTACTACAATTATGACTACCGTGTAAGGGAAGAACCTCACTAGCCGGATTACGTTTCTCATCACAAAAGACAATAGCTACCTTCTTTTTAATCAACTCATTTAGGAGTACGGCGGTGAGACTCACCGCCGTAGATTCAATAATCAACATATAGATTTCATCAATATATACTTTAGTCGTTTCAAAGTCTTTGCGAATAATCATGTAATTCATTTTAAAATCTAACTTAGAACGACTACCTATGACTACTGTACGCCAACTCATAATAACCCCTAATACTAACTCCCACATTTTAAACTATAGTGATTTCATTAGAATATAGACCAGTAATAGATTGATTTATAATTTTAAATTCATCTAAAGTATGAATTTTAACCCCAATTGTCGAGCGAGAAGCCGTTATCCCTAAAGGTTTTACATTAAATGTAGTTTTACTATTAGTAAGTAAATTCAATACTTCAAGCAGATATATACTTTGCTCCTCTAATGTCATTTTCGTAAATTTACTACGTCCTACTGTAGATAGCTCATCTACTTTATTCCCCTTCATTTTCATATATAAAGGGGTACGCAATTTACTCATGAGATAATCATATACAATAAGTCCATCGTTATCCGTAATAGAAACTATCTCTGTAGAGCTCTCACTGTATATGCGTGTTGTTACAGTAGATGCTTTAAGCGCCTTATTGTCTTTACGTAGCAAATCAAACTTCTCAAGCACCTTAATATACACAGCGATATTTGTAGGTACTACTACTTCTACTGCATTATCAATATAGATTTTGCTATTAGTCTTCCCTCCCAAATAGTAATAGAACCCATTAACCTTAACAAGTTGATTAATACATAGCTTTCTATAAATAATAGAAATATTTTTCGCATCTGGAGTGATAGAGGCTACATAATCAATCAAATCTTGATCTGTTATATTTCGATTTGTTAAATAAATCGGTAGTGGCACAATCTCTTTAACAACTTCTCCCTTTTTACCAATATATTGAACAATAATAGAATAGGCATTCTTAATTTTTGTCATGCCACCATATTTAGTTACATCTGCAAATACACTGGATTTTGTTTTCATGCCAATATAAGCTCCATCATTAGCCTTCGCTGCGACAGTGGCTTTATATACAGTTGCATCAGCTAAGGCACCAGATTGTTCTAGCAATCGTTTTGTAACACGAACATCATTGCTATCCATCATTTTCTTAACGATGTCCATACTTGTTTTTATATCCCAAGCTTTACCATCTTTAGCATTAGTGCATTTCACGTCATAGTTAAACATCTTTGCTAAGTTGTATGTACGATTAGCACCATTCTTTTTGAAGAATGCACGGAAGTTACGTGTGAATTTTTCATGGTACACATTGCCTACTACAATATTTAAATATGCATCTTTAGCGTGGTGATGGTGGTTCAATGAGCGAACCTTGATAAAGTTATTATCATGACGGAAGTCTGTTACATTTTCAGCCTTTACAAAGACTACATCAACACCTGGGTAAAGACGACGCAGTAATGTTGTGGCTGCCTTAACTGATTGATTAGTTTCAACTAATTGACGAGCAATAAAACCACTTAAATCATCTTCTGTAAGAGGTACAATACGTGTAAGACGTTCATATTTTCGCTCACTAATAAGGCCTTGATGTTTCAAGAATGACCAGAATACCTTTTGGTTAGTTTGAATCGTATTGTCTATTGGATACGTATCCGACTTTTTAGCATTCGCAGTACGCTCACATAATACTAAATTATCAAAGCTATCATCTTTTGTAAGACTGCGAGGATAAATATGATCAATATCATAGTTATCTGTATTTAATAAATTTAAATCTATAATATTCCCTGTGTAAGCACAACGGCCCATTTGTGTGTAGTACAAATAGAGTTTTTTACTTCTCAACGCCGCATCATCATAGTTAGCTAGACCTAATTTCAGACCGTCAAACTCTGTGTCCTTTAGCCCACTTAATAAGGCTTCATCTTTTTTAATCGCCGCATATAAATCAGATAATCGTTTTTTTGACGAGAGTCTTTTTTCTTTTTCTCTGCTTTATTAGACCGCGTTACTTCTACAAAGATACGAGATGGCAGTGCTTTTTTAATATGAATAACCTCATCAACGATACGCAAAGCTTGCCATACCGCACGTTTAACAGCAGATGAAAGCCCTAATTCATCAATAATATCATGAGGATCTACTACTTGCCCCCTAGTCAATTCGTCATTTAGCTCTTGAATACGTTCCATAAAGGAGAATTTATCTCCTAATAGTTCCATCAAGTTATAGCTAAAATTGCGCATCAATTTAATTATTGTTTTAGGGGTACCATCACCAGCTTTATCACAGCCCTCAATACCATTCAGTAGTTTTTTAGAGAGACGGCCCCAATCTCGATATCTTAATTTGAAAGCTTTTTGATAGTTTCATCATCAAGGTGCGAAGCAAATTTATTACGCAATGTTTCTCGCAACATTTTTTTACTTTCACCAAAGATAGTAATATCCATAATGATATCTTCAGCCATAGATCTATCAAAATTAGTCCCTAAAATACGAACCATATCACGATAGGATGTCAGATCATTTTTAATTTCCCCATCAAGGCCTGTAATATCTGGTTTATGCTTCTTAGGGATATAATTATTATCCTTCAAGAACTGTTCTATACGATTTTTAGTCATCTTCTTATGGTCTTGCTTAAATATAGCTTCAATAAGATGTTCTTTTACCCCCGGCTCTAATGGTTTGCCATCAATACGTATATTATTTAGCTCATTAAGTAACATGAACTCACTATATAAAAGAGAGGATTTAGGCAACACATCTTCACCTAAAAGGTATGTACATTTATTAGTAAGATTCTTGATAAAAGCTGCTGCTGATTTTTCTCGATCAATCTTATCATCAAAATTCCACGGTGTAACACGTCCACTAGCTTTACGAACAGCCCATGCAAAACCACCCTTTTCTACATTATGATAAGTATTTAAAGGGCCTACATAATAAGGAATGCGGAACTCAAGCATTTTAATGAGCTTCTCTGCTACAGAATAACCGTCTGCTACTTCATTCAAGAATGGGAATTTAGCTCCACAGGTCTTAAGAATAGTTTTAAGTTCTTCCAAATGTAATTGATACGGAATAACACCATTATCTTTAATCCGTTGCAATGGCAATAACGTTTGTAATTCAATTTCACTAAGAATATATTCTTTATCCTTAGAATCCGGTAATCCCTCAACTACCTTCTTGGTGTACTTATAAAAATCTTCGCGGTTACAACTCGTTTCCTCTTTACGACCTTGTTTAATATAGTGCACATAGTTGTGTAAACCTTTTTCATCTGCCTTGAACATCGTATTATAAATGCTTCTATCAGTCTTTAATAAAGATTTCAGTATAACTAAATCCTCTTTATGCTTGTTAAAAGCTTTTACCTTAGATTCAGAAATAGTAAGCCCTGGTTCCTTGATGGACATCAGAATAATAGCATCATATACAGATTTACAATCATCAATAATATGAATCTTATCCCCCCATGCTTTAGCTAGTTCATCACGTTTATCGTCATATGTATCCCCTGTTATTTGAAGCTTTTTAAGGTCATCTTCTAACTCCTCTACAGAGCCGAACAAATCTGTAAGGCTAGCAGATAAACCTAACACTAAACTAGCAAACTGTAGTGACCCCAAAAAGTTAGACTTTTATTTCCGAGTAACCTAAACTGGTTGCTCGGAATTTTTTATGCTGCAGTAGTAGCTAAACGATAGTCAACTGGACTTAGCCAGTTCAATTTTTCCTTAATTCGTTTAGTATTGTAATACATAATATAGTTTTCAATCGCCATTTTTAACTCATCATAACTATGAAAGGTATTGTCATAATACATCTCTTGTTTTAAGATAGCAAAAAAGTTTTCCATTGGTGAATTGTCGAGACAATTACCTCTTCTAGACATACTTTGAAATATGTTATGCACTTTTAAATTATGTTGATACGCTTTCATTTGGTAACCCCAACCACGGTCAGAATGAAATGTCCGTCGATACTTAGCATCAGCAGTCTTTTTCAATCGCCTGTTGTTGTGCTGAAAGTATAGACTCAGCCGATGGTGTAGGACTTATACTAAAACTAATAATTTCAAGATTATATAAATCCATAAATGGATCTAAGTATAGTTTTCCAACTTTCAAAGCACCGTTTGCATCTAGTTCATAATACTTAAATTCAGTTGTATCTGTAGTAATTTTTTGATGTGGTTGACTGCAATAGAATCTACGCTTAATGCGATTAGGTGCAATCCGTCCTTTAACGCCTTTATATGAGTTATATTTTTCGGCTCTTACGGGAGAATGCTATTACTTGCAGATTAAACTTTTTGCATAATTCGTTGCAATCGTTTCTTATTAATAACAATACCTCGTGATCGCAACAAAGGTAACAATCTTCTATATCCATAGTTGGGATGGTCCTTACGAATATCTTCAATAGCTATTCGTATTTGTAGATCTGGATCCACTCGGTCAAAAGCGCTGTTGCCAGTACATATATGTTGCTTTTGGAAAACGTAAGGCAGCAAGAATCTCAGTTAGTTTGAATTCTCTTCGGAGACTGCTAATGATTCTTGCTGTTCTTTCATTTTTCGAGCGTCCTCGAGGCGCAATCTCCTCAATTCTTTAAATAGGCATTCTCTATTTGAGCGTAGCGTAATTGTTTTTCCAATTCTAAAATACGAGCTTGCTCTGGTGTTAATTCTTTTTTCTTCTTTTGGTTACGTGATTTAGTATGTGTGGTAATCTTTGCTTTTTCATCTGTTCGACTCATGGTAGGTATTCGTCCTTTCGGTCGCTCGACAAAAGCATTGGTCCCATATTTCATAAAATCCGATTTCCAGCGAGCTATTAATGAAGGATTATTCAGCCCATATTGTAATGCAATTTGCCGATACGATAATTCACTAGTTAAGTATGACTCTACCACAGCTAGCTTAAATTCTGAAGTATATCTTGTATTATTTCGCTTTCGACACAAACCATCTTTACCAAATTCTTTAAATGCACTAATCCAACGACGAACTTGCGATGTAGTCTTTACACCATATTTCTTAGTTAAATACTCATATCCACCTTCGCCGTTTAGATATGCGGTAACGACTTTTAATTTAAATATAAGGCTATATTTTGCCATAGAAAAACCGACCTCCTTAACGTTAAGATTTTTGGTCTAACATTAAGGGGTCGGTTCAAACGCTTTCAGTCTTTTTTTATCCTCTTTGACATGTTCTTTTTGAGTTTTACTTGAAATGCCTTCTGTATGAGTAGCTATATATGTATCAACTAGACGTTCGATAACCTTTGCTTTATCAGATTTTGTTTTACCAGCGTCCATAAGAATCTGACCTATAGAGCTAATAGCAGAATTGCAGTCAAAGCAATTAAATGTAATATTCTCTAAAGCTTGTTTAAGAACATCATCAAGGGTTGAAGCATTAGAATCAAATGTAGCACCTTCATAAAGGAAGTTGCCACGGTATTTTAAAATATGATGTACCGCTAAAAATAGTTTGCGAATATCATCAGTACCAGACTTCATCAATTCCGCACGTAAGTGATAAATAGTAGGATACTCTTTAAAGTAATCTTGATCTGTATAGTCTTTATCGATAAATAAAATATGTTTAGAGCTATGACCAGTCGTTTTATCCTCATAGTGATATTTACTTTCATGAAGACGTATGAAGAATGTAGAATCCACCTGTGCCATAGCATCAGCAAATAGTTCTTCTAATAATTTTAATCGTAATTTACGACGCTCCAAACGACGACGTATAGAACGAAAACTACGACGTCCTACAGCTGATTCACCTTCATCAAACAAACGACTGCCCCACATTTTATGAGATCTGAATTTTAATAACTCATATAACTTATTCGTTACTGCCCAACCCACCGAGCTTGTACCAATATCTAGTCCTACAAAATAATCCTTAATCGGATATCCTTTCAAGTGACTTGAGATGAGTTGTTTCGCTGTTTGCATTTCCATAAGACCTCTCCTCCGGAAATTAATAATTGACATTCATCAAATGCTTAACTATACTATAAGTAATCCAATTAGTTTTGGAGGTTTACAGAATTACATTACGAGTTCAAATACAAATTTATTTACAATGCCTTCGGGCCGCCCGACGTAGGGCACCTACTCTCAATTCTTCGGAATTGAGATTTTTTATTGCCAAAATTTACTATTTAAACGGTACATATAATCTATAAGTCGCCAATCACCGTATAATTACCTTCATTTTAGCATAAAACAATAACTAAATTCATTATTTTTTCATAAAACTTATAGTTATACAGATATATCTCCATTTGACGATATATATCTTTATCCCTATAATATAAGTAGATAGTCAGTCGAGTCGCAACGTCAGGCTCATCTCTGAAAACAAAAAAAGCTTGAGAAATGGCCTTTCAGTTATCTAATCATCTAAGATAACGAAGGGCTATTTTGCTATTTCTAGACAAATAAAACCGAGCTACTAATCTAATAGTAGCTCGGCTTTTTAGTATATTTAAAATTTAAAACAGACTAATAATTTACCAGTGGAATGCTTAAAACAGAATACCATAAAAACGTTAACACTAAATTTCTTATTGAGTTAATATTCTAATCCACTCCATATACCACGGATTAAACATTGAATTCGCAGCTAATTTCTTTTTATGGTGATCACTCATACGCCACTGAGTTTCTTTTCGTAAGCTTTCAGCATTATCAAAGCTAGCATACTCGACCATATCGCGCAATTGTTTATGTTTATATAGAGATTTACTTTCATCATAATCAATGCGATAACTATAATAATATTCAGAATCCTTTGTAAAATGGCGCAAATAGGACTCACCATTAGGTTTATATCGATCAATTAAGAATCCTGGAAGACCATTATTCCAAACTGTTGCATACTGTGTAGGAGCCTCAAGGTCACCATATTTATTCAAAAAGAATAAAATTTGTTTTCTTGCAAGGCTTCTATCAGAAAGTTTAGGGTCTATTTTATATCGTAAAACCCGAATCTTAATTCCTGCATCTTCATAAGTACGAACCTCATATTTATTATCTTTCAATGCTTCGCTCACAAGCTTAGCCTTTTTAGGAATACGATAGATGAAATTGTCCCAATGCTTAACATGGCTATAATTATCTAGCCCAGACAAAGGCTCAATAGATGGAATAATATAATTACTCATTACTACTTCAGCTATTTTATCTTGGAATGGTTCCTTCACATCACCGCCTCCAAGATATGTAATTCCATAGGTAGTGTTCGTGTTCTTAGGCGTAAACTCTGTATATATCATATGTGTCTTATCTTTAAGAATTTTCCAAGATGCATTTTCTAGGCCTGGATATGTGTATACACCTTCATTGTGCATATGTTTACTAAATTCCTTGCCATGTGGTGGTCCCACCATTAAGATGCTTGTAAACCCACGAACTACAAATAAAGGGCCCTCACTCGATTTAGATTCAACTGTATCTCCCCGCAAGCTGATATTTGGTACAGATAAACGGATATTCTGCTTTCCTTCATGAAGTAAGATAACAGTAGATTGTGAGTATTCTGCCAGCTTATAAGGCTTAACAATATCTGGTTTTGCCTTAAAAATCTTATAGTTATCTGCTTTCGGCTCCTCCTCCAAGCTCTGTACTTCCACGCTAAAGGCTTCAGCTTCTTTTTTGGCATTTTCATTAATATGGGAATAATTTTCGTAAGCATTAGCAGGAATACTCGCATCCGCACCTGGAACGAGTGGTTGCCACTTTGGCACTTCAATCTGTACAGCGTTGACATTCATGGTGAAAGCAGCTGCTAATGCTATCATGAGTATACTTTTACGTAACATAAAACCCTCTTAAAATTTACAAACAAAATACACACAACTCTATTACATTTTCGTATTATATTTTTGTATTACATTCTATCTTGACTTTGAATGCGGATTACCTTATTTCTCAATGTTTCAACATTTGCAAAGTCAGAATATTCTACCGTATTGCGTAACTGAATATGAGAATATGGTATAGCTCCATCAGTATAAACTAGACTCATAATATATACATTCTTGTCATCGTATAAGAATCGATGCATTATAGATCTTTTGCCTGGTTGATAATTATCTACTAAAAGACTAGGCACGCCATTATTCCAAACAGATGCTGCCTGAATAGGCGCATCACCTATTATCTGGCGCTCTGGTTTTACTTCTACAAGTTCGTTTAAAAAGGAATACATGTATTTATCTTCTACTTTTACTGGTTTCTTGGACACAACAAATCGTATACCCACTCCACGATAGTCCCTTATTTCAATAGAGTCCGTTAACGATTTCTGTGCTATTAGTTTAAGCCCTTTAGGAATACGATACATAAGATTATCCCAGTTGATGCTTTCACTATACTGATCCATATCATCTAAAGAGTGAATCGATGGAATCACATAATTACTCATAACGCGCTCAAGCTTGTTGGTAACGGGCTGATTTTTTTGTAGCTAAGCCCTATGATATATTCTTGATTTGGCTGATTATCTAAACCAACTACGGCAACCATAGCAGGCGTATTTTCGCCAAAAGACTCTGTTTCAATAGCCCATTTACCATGTGTGATACCGGGATATATAAACTCTCCTTTTCGGTTCGTTTTTAGTTTGCCTAATGCATCATCATAATTCTGTTTCGTACCGATTGCAAAAAATACGGAATGTTCTCTTACAATAGATAAACGTTCACCATCACTGAGTTTTGGATAGTATTTACTTGCTAATAGTAGTCCAGGAACAGAGGCTCGGATGTTAGTACGATCATCATGCAACAACACAACTGCAGACTCATTAGCGATTAAATCCATCAGCTTTTTAGAACCACTTGTTATCTCATTAACTTCATCTCGTGTTAGTCCCCAGTCGGTTATAAACATTTCCCTATGCTTTTCAGCTTTAGAATCTAACTTTATAACATCACTAGTTCCTATATTACTCAAGCTACCGGCCCGATAATTCTCATATGCATTGGCAGAAATGCTCGCATCAGCACCTGGCACAGGTGGCTGTCCGGCTGGAACTTCGATCTGTACAGCGCTTACATTCAGGGTGAAAGCAGTCGCTAATGCCATCACGATTATACTTTTACGTAACATACAACCCTCTCTTCTCTTCTTTTCTTCTCTCACATTTACAAAATAAATAAGCACAACCTTATTAGCATAAGTATACTATGCAAACAAGGTCGTGCCTATTATTTATCATTTTATATTTAAGTGTTTATTCTATTCATATGAATCAGACATGTAAGATATTTAAATGAATAGAGATCGGAAATAAAATATGTAATGAAATATAGCATATATAAAGTAAGGAGTTAACGCAAGCAACGTTCCAATGGCGATAATAATATATATCAAAAGACATAATGCTAGTAAAACTACTAGACTATTAATTATGACTTTATAAATCAGTGCCTGCTCTTTCTTAGATCGTATCCACGCTTTAGCCCTATAATATACTTTAGGTTTATTAAAGGCTAGTGGTAATCGTTTACACCATAGAACAAGCCAAGGAATAAAGAGTATATTACCAAAGAGAAAAATCATATATAAGTCATAACTCCCTAAGGGGTATAAGTACGGCGTTAAGTCAGGTTTCTGTAAGCTATGAATAATCGCCTCTATGGAGCCTATCCATAGAGAAACGAGCAAATACTTAATATAAAGCACTAGTATAATTTTAAAGATATATTTAAATGTACTCATTCGCTATTCTCTATCTAATCATATACATAGTAAAAGTAACTTAATAGCATAAGTATACTATGCAAATAAGACTGTGCCTATTATCTATTTATATTTTAGATTGTGTAGGAGTTTTCTCTAATTAGTATATATAAGGTTTATCTTAATTTGACGATATATATCTTTATCCTTATAATATAAGTAGATAGTCAGACGAGTCGTAACGTCAGGCGCATCTCGAAAAAAGTAAAACATTAGGAAATGGCCTTTCAGTTATCTAGTTACACTAGGTAATGGAGGGCTATTTGTCTTTTGTGAGACAAATAAGCGCTATTAATGCCCCAAAGGCAATAACCACAGTTATTACCTGTAATAAGAGCATGATTAATTCATAATCACTCATAGACTTATCCCTCCCTTCAAAAACGAAGAGAGGCCCAACCTCGTCCAACTATCCTAATTCTATTATAGAACGAACTAATATACGATACAATAAGCATTACATTATACAAATATACGAATAAACTAATAAAAGCCAAGCTATTTTAAATATGAATAGCTTGGCTTTTACATTGTGTAAATAGGTTTAGAGCGTATAAGAAACAAAATATGTGTTTTCAAAAGCTTTCAAGAGCTAATGAAGTATCAATCTAAGAATCATAAGTAGAGGCAGAACTAATATAGCACCAGCCAAAATAAAACCAGCTAAAACAACCATGGTGCCATACGTGATTAGACATAACTTTATTAAAAAATCTATACAACTATATATACACATACCCACGGTAGATTGTTCTTTTAAAGAAATGAACCATGCTTTCACTCTATAATACATTTTCGGTTTATCAAACACAGGATATAGTTTCTCATACCACAAAATAAGCCACGGCAAAACCCAAATATTTCCAAAGCAAAATATCAATACAGGAAGATAATCTCTTAATGGATATGCTTCTAATACATATCGATCGTACAGTAATGTATAAATCCCCCAAATAGAGGCTCCCCAAATAAGCAAAAGTATAAGCTTTAACAAGAGGCCTAAAATAAGTTTAATCATCAATCTAAGTCTATCCTCGATTCTGACCATTCTAATACTATCCATAATTTATTATGTCTCATCGTCATAAGCTATACCATATACTTTTTGATAGAGCAAATTAGGCAATTTATATTTTTCATCACCAAAATCAGCAGGTAGAATCATAGCATTTAGATTTTCTTTATATACACGTTGTTGACGAATCTGTCCATCATTATAATAGGTACCGCCATCATTAACAGTTCCAGTGATTCCTGAGTTTCCTTGTTTTGCACGCCAAATAGAGATATATGGCGTCTTAATGCCATGTTTTAGAGCTTGATCATGAGCATTAATTAAATGACGTAAAGACTGTCTCAATTGGTAATCATACGTAAGATGAATACCTTGAATCAAATTAGCCGCAGGCATTAACACATAAATAGTCGCTTCTACACGTCGATGACCATCGGGTGCATCCATAGATTTAATAGAACTGAGATCCAAGTATTTGCCGTCACCACGACCAGAGTCAACGCTAGAGTCGACATGTAGATATCGATCTGAATTTAATAACTCAGCTTGTGATACGGCTTGCCCTTTCATGGGCAATACGAGGCAGGCTAATAACCATAGTGAAAGTAAATATATGCGTTTCATCGTCCACCTCACTGTACCACAATATCATCAAAATGCTGTTGATAGGCAGCTATAAACATAGCCTCTGCTATATAATACATAATGGTATTATTTCGCTTGAGTGGGAACTTGCGCATATCATTTCGATACTGCATTTGCTGTGCTGCCCCATCGAATGAATATTTTGCCACAGCTACGTCCACTAGAGATAAGCCAGATTTACTTTCACTAGCCTCAATCAAAGCCAACGTAGATGGGCTAGGATTCATCATATGAGACGAATGGATTAAGGTAGCTAGAGAATAGTTTGTATCATAATCCACGGTGAGCTGTCTCTCATCGATAGTAGATTGATAAGACGTATCCATCACAACATAGTAGGTCCCGCGCAAAGAATACTGTGGTGGTACATAGCGAAGGGCCTCAATAGAATACGTGTTCAAATAGATATACAAGCCACCACTCTCCATGGGACCATTCATCGATCGAGTATGAACTAACTTAAACTGTGGTGATGTCTGTAATTCTTGTAATGTAATCGCCTCTGTGGGCATGGTGAAAGCCAGCAACACAAGGGCTAGCATTAAAATACGTTGAATCATAAAAACCTCTCTCAAACGAAATAGTCAAATACAGCTTATTTACTCAATAGCTTAACCCATTCCATATACCATGGAATAAAGATTGAACTATTTTCAAGACTCTCCTTATATGTCCCTTCTTGTCTCCATTGTGGTTCTTTACGTAATCTTGTAGCATCATCAAAGTCTACGTATTCGATCATATCTCTTAGCTGCTTATGCGTATACGATGTTTTACTTTCATCATAATTAATACGATAACTGTAATAGTATACAGAATCTTTCACAACATGACGAAGATAGGATTCACGATTGGGCTTATAGGCATCAACTAAAGAACCAGGAATTCCGTTATTCCACACTACGGCGTACTGTGTAGGTGTATCCAAATCATTATATTTATGTAAATAATATATTATTGGAACCTTAATCAGCGTGTTATCTGTCTCTTTGCTCATAATTGCGCTACGTATTACCCGTATTTTAACCCCTGTATCCTCATAAGTTCTCACCTCATGTCTCTCATTTTCTACGGCTTCACTGACTAACTTAGCCGTCTTAGGAATGCGATAGTGAAAGTTCCCCCAATGCTCAATCTGACTGTAATTATCTAATCCAGATAAGGATTCTATGGATGGAATAATATAATTACTCATCACCACTTCAGGTGCTTGATCTTGATATAGATCTTCTGTATTAACCCATCCACCATAAGTAACTCCATACGTTGTCTTTGTATCATCCGGAGTGAATTCCGTATACATTATGCGAGAATTGTTTGACATGAACTTCCAAGATGCATTCCTCAACCCTGGATAATTATATTTTCCTTCACCTTCAGCATATTTACTAAGCTCTTTACCATGAGGTGGTCCTACTACTAAAAACGAACTGAGACTACGAACAGCAAATAATGGCCCTTTTCCAGGCTCAGTTTCTATCACATCACCACGGAAGCTAACATTTGGTACGGATAATCTGATATTTTTATCCCCTTCATGAATCAATACCACTGTAGACTGCGAATAATCTGCAAGCTCCAAAGCCTTAGAAAAAAACCAGGATGTTCCAGATTTAGCTTATCAAGCGTAGATGGCGGATTTTTAGGATTCGATTTTGCAAACTGACTATATGACTCTGCCTCTTGCTCTGCAACTTTATTAATATGCCGATAATTCTCATACGCATTAGCAGGAATACTCGCATCGGCCCCAGGCACAGGTGGCTGTCCTTTTGACACTTCGATCTGCACAGCACTTACATTCATGGTGAAAGCAGCCGCTAATGCCATCATGACTATACTTTTACGTAACATAAAATCCTCTCTCAACTTACAACATAAATAAGCACAACCTTATTAGCATAAGTATACTATGCAAACAAGGCTGTGCCTATTATTAATAATTTTATAATTTAGTATATAGGATTTACTTCTATTGATATTTATAAGATTGATATTTATAAGGTTTATCTCCATTTGACGATATATATCTTTATCCTTATAATATAAGTAGATAGTCAGACGAGTAGTGACGTCAGGCTCATCTCTAAACTAAATGAAACATGTAGAAATGGCCTTTTCGTTTTATCTAATTTCCGAAGAAACGAAGGGCTATTTTGCTATTTCTAGACAAATAAGCGCCACAAGTGCTCCAAAGGATATCATGACTGATAAAATCCCAAGGATAATCATAATGATTTTATAACCACTCATAAGCAACCCTCCCTTCAAAAACGAAGAGAGGCCCAACCTCGTCTAACTATCCTAAGCCTATTATAAAACGAACTAATATACGATACAATAAGTATTACATTATACAAATATACGAATTAACTAATAAAAGCCGAGTTACGCATCAATAAGTAACTCGGCTTTCAGATTCTTAAATAATTAAAGTGGTAATAAGAGACAGTATCCCAAATAAAAATGGAAGGCTTACAGCAATACAGTAGCCAAGTAAAATAGCAAGATAAATTACTAAATATGCTTTTACTAAAATACCTAAGCAGAGAAAAATAACCTTATAAGTAAATGCTTCTTCTTTCTTGGTGTGGATCCAGTCTTTAGCCCTATAGTATATTTTCGGTTTATTAAAGGCTGGAGATAATCGTTTACACCATAACACAAGCCACGGAATACAGCATATATTACCCAATAAGAGAATTATATATAATTTTAAATCCCCTAGTGAATAGGGCTCTAATGCGGGATTATAGGATATCGTAGAAAAAAGACCTACGGAAATCCCCCACATAATCACAAGCAAAAGCTTGAAATACAGCACTAGTATAGTTTTAATGATGTATATAAGTTTACCCACTGAATCTAACCAATCTTTAACCAACTTTTAAGCAATCTAATAGGCACAATCCTATTAGCATAAGTATACTATGCAAGTAGGATCGTGCCTATTATTTGCTTTTTGTAAGGCAAATAAAACCGAGCTACTAATCAAATAGTAACTCGGTTTTTAGTGTGTTTAAATTTTGAAAATAGACTAATAATCTATCAATGGAATACTTAAAACAGTAGAGACAGCGATTAAGATATACACTACAAGACATAGTTTTAGCAAAAGCAGTAAACTGCCAAATAGGACTTTATAGATAGGTGCTTCTTGTTTCTTGGATCGTATCCAGTCTTTAATTTTATAATATATTTTTGGTTTGTTAAAGCTGGCGGTAATCGCTTATACCATAAAACAAGCCACATAATACAACATATATTACCAAAGAGAAAGAATAGAAATAGACCGAACTGCTCCAATGAAGATACTTTCAATACATAAATATAATAGAGTAGCTGAGTAAAGGTCTCTACAGAGTTAATCCATAGATAAACAAGATAAGCTTTAAACAAAAGCACTAATATAATTTTCATGTACTTGAGTATACTCATTGCCTCTCTCCTATCTAATACCATAAAAAAGCCCGTCATTGACGGGCTATTTTTTGCTCCTACTATATATACATTCTCCAACGCGCCAAGAAACTCCTCGTTGTAATTTCCCCAGTTTTTAGGGATAATAAACTTATACTTGCGTACGCACCACAAGTAGGTAAGGGTGATTTAGTATGTGTCTCTAACTAGTTTGTAGTTTAGGAGGTGGCATATGGATTCTTTAACTATTATATGGGTTATTGTTTGTGCCTATTTATTACTGAATTTATTGGTCGGCGTGTATTGTCATATTCGTGTAAAAGATAGTACTGACTATCTACTCGCAGGTCGTCGTATTGGGGTTCTTATGACGGCAGGCACGTTAGCAGCTACGGAGATCGGTGGCGGGAGTACCGTTGGTGTAGCCGCGAAAGCGTATGGTTCTTGGGGTTTATCTGCAGGTTGGTACGTAGTCTCTGCAGGGATTGGGGTTATTCTCGTTGCTTTCATCGCACCGCTTTTACGTCGTGCTATGGCAACAACAGTGCCAGAGATCATCGGTCGTCGCTTCGGTGGCTCTAGCCATTTAATTACGTCTATTCTGTCCATGCTTGCTACAATTACATTAGCAGGCGTACAGATTACAGCGACAGCAACTATCATTAGCGTTCTCACCGGGCTTTCAACAGAAATCGCCATCCTCATCTGCGGCGCGGTTCTCGTAATTTACACCATGTCCGGCGGCATGTGGAGCGTAACGATGACGGACGTTATCCATTTCTTTGTTCTCGTTGGGGGCTTCTCCCTCGCTGTGCCGTTCGTATTGCACAATGTGGGCGGCTGGGAATCAGTAGTAGCTAAATTACCACCTGAACAGCTTGGCTTTACAAAGGTTGGTTGGAAAACTATCATAGGCCTTATTATCATGTACTTCATGACCTTCTCCACCGGCCAAGAGTCCGTACAACGGTACTTCGCCGCGAAGGACGAAAAAACAGCCGTTCTTGGTTCTATCATTTGTGGTATTATCATGGCTCTATTTGCCTTCGTTCCTGCCGTATTGGGCCTCGTAGCATTGGCTGAGTTCCCGAATATCGAAGCGAATAATGCGGTGGCAACGGTAGCACTTAACCTCATGCCTCCAGTAATGGCGGGCTTCGTTATGGCTGCTGTCGTATCGGCCACGCTTTCATCAGGCGCAGGCGACCTATTAGGCGCTGCTACTGTATTTACCAAGGATATTGTAGAACATCATTTTGGTAAAAGCCTCACTGATGCTCAGCTCACAAGTTATAGCCGTCTATGCGTGCTATTCCTTGGCATCATCGCCATCGTTATCTCTCTCGTAAGCAAAGCCATCATTCCGATGCTCGTATTTGCTTTCACCATGAGATCCGCTGGCCCATTCGCCGCATTCCTACTAGGCCTCACTTGGAAAAATGCAACAGCTGGCGCTGGCATTTGGTCCATCGTGCTCGGTTCTATCGCAGGCGTGTACTGGGAATTCGTGGGCAACCCATACGGCATTATGTCCATCATCTTTGGTTCCATCGTCAGCCTCATCGTCTTTGTGGCGGTGGTGTTCATTGAAAGATCTATGGGTAAACCACCGGCTCCACCGGCAATTCCTGATCATTTAAAAGAATAATGTAAAAGAACATTCTAAAAGAATACACTAAAGAGAAAACTCCTATCGGTGAAAGCCAATAGGAGTTTTCTTATGTTACAACCACATCATCCAATTGTGTACTATACACGTGTTCATCATAATTTGACGATATATCATAACCTTATTATAATATAAATAGATAGTCAGACGAGTCGTAACGTCAGGCTCATCTCTAAAAGCAAAGAATCTTGAGAAATGGCCTTTTAGTTATCGAATCATCTAAGATAACGAAGGGCTATTTGTCTTTTCCAAGACAAATAAGCACTATTAATGCCCCAAAGGCAAATACTAAACTCCTATCGGTTAAGCCAATAGGAGTTTTTCTTATTTTACAACGATATCATCGAATTGCGCGCCATACACACGTTCATATAAACGGTTCGCCAATAGGTATCCTGCGAATCCAAAGTCTACAGGGGCAGTTGCCATTCGTCTGTCTCGCGCTTCGCTTTGTGTATCATACCGGTTCCCATCTATATGATACTCTTTGAAATCAACAACACTAGATGTTACCCCTGAGTGCTTTTGTTTAAACAGCCACAGCTCTTTATAGGATCCTAGTTGATGGGACTCTAGCTTCTTTATGAGACTAGCAAAGGACTGCTTTGTATCAAAGGTATACAGGACATTCTTTTCTTGAATCGTGTCACCAGCAGGCATGAGCACATACTGTGTGACGGCAATTTGCTTGGTTCCATTCGGTCCATTAGCGGCCTTGATGGAATCCTTATCAATAAAAGTGCCATCACCATTGCCGCTTTCACCAAATCCATGAAGCATTTCAAAGCGGCTCGTATTTTGTAATTCCTGCACAGACATGCTGTGCGCGGGTACCACACAAGACAACGCCAATGCCATTGCTATATATAATACTTTCATCATGAGCCTCATTTCACTACTACATCTTCAAAATGCATACGATACGCTTCATAGAATAACGTATCTGCTTTATCGTAACGCGTCGTATTCGGTGCCGTGCGCAAAATAGCACGAGTTGAGGCTTTCACCTGAATCGGCAGCGACTGCCCATCAAAGGAGAATTTACCCAATGGTTCCTCAGTGCCTGTCATACCTGTTTTCGTTTGTGCCGCATCAATAACCGTCGTCAACGAAGTTCCTGCCTGTTTCGCACGGTATACCTGACTTGCTAAGGACTGACGCGTATCATAGGACACAGTCCAGGCATCACTAAAAATGACATATTTCCGAGGCGACTGATACGCATTGTACACAGTGGCCTTAATCTTATACATAGGCGGCGCGTACTCTAGTACCTCAATAGAACTCGTGTCTAAATACCATGTAGTATGCTCATTAGCATTAGGAACATCAGGCGTTACCTCAGCAACCACCTTAAACTGCAGTGATGACTTGAGCTCCTGTATCGAAATCGCTTGGCTAGGCATGGTGAAAACTAGCGTCAGCGCCATCATCATAAAAAATCGCTTTAACATATATCTCTCCTTAAGCCTCATAAACTATGATATAAACTATACTTATTATACATCATATGTAATATCAATTATCTACATAAGTCTGATACAATGATACTCATTTATCACAATTTGACGATATACAACTTTGTCCCTATAATATAAGAAGATAGTCAGACGAGTGGAAACGTCGGGCGCATCTCGAAATCAAAATACTTAGGAAATGGCCTTTCTGTTTACTTAGCTACCATGCGGTAACGGAGGGCTATTTGCTTTTTGTAAGGCAAATAAGGGCTACCAGTGCTCCAAAAGCAATGACAACAGCCAGTACTTGTAAAAGGAGCATGATTATTTCATAATCACTCATAGGCTTATCCCTCCCTTCGATGACGAAGAGAGGCCCAACCTCGTCTAACTATCCTAATGTTATTATATGACGAACTAATATACGATACAATAAGGAACGAATAATAGGAATATATAGATAAATACAGCAAAGACCGCACCCCAAAGTACGGTCTTTTTCTTATTTCTTTATCTTCTTTTCTATCTTACTTCTTAACTCGTTAGTATTTTTAAAGTCTAAGTATTCCATCATATTCCGTAACTTTAGATGATTGTATTTAGCTTTACCATCTTTATACGACAATACCATAACATAGGAGTATTCATTATCTTGTATCAAATGGAGTATACGTGATAGTTTACCAGGGTTGTATTGATCCATGATATATGTAGGAATACCATTATTCAACACCATCGCAGATTGGATTGGTACATTTTGTAACAATAATTTAGAGGATCTATAGATAAGATCTTTAAAAACATGTTTAGGATATGCAACCATTGGATGATCTTTTCTCTGTATAGGACCTCTTGTTACAACTAACCGCATGTCTGGTCCCTCATATACACGACCTTCTGTATGTGGACCCTCTTTCATTTCTGATTGTAACTGCATATCCTTAGGCAAACGATAGGCTACATTCCCCCATGTAACAGCATCACTTGTACGATCTACATCATCTATTGGCTGTAGCGATGGAATTACAAAATTAGCCATTGTGCTCTCTACCTTAGTAGTAATAGGGTGATTTATATGGCCAAGCACTGCCACATAATTGTGGTTTGGTTGTTTATCAAACGTAACAGCAGCCATCATTAAAGGTGTATTCTCACTAAAATATTTGTCTGTTATACTCCAATTCCCTTTAGTAATACCAGGATAATTAAAGGCGCCCTTTTGTTTAGCCGATTTATAAACTGCATCATCTACAAAGCTTTCACTAGAACTAACAAGACCAGCAACAACACTACTTTCAGCAGCAAACGAAGATACCTCATTTCTTATGATCTTCTTTATAAAAACTTCTGGTTACAACAATAGGCACTGTCATTTTAGCCCGATGGTCACCTTCGTGCAGCAAGATAACCGTAGATTCATGAGAAGATATATCCATAGATTTATCATGTGCTTTCTTCCATCGTTCTGCCTGTTCTACACTTCTTTTATTCTCTTCTACCTGTTTATCTAGCATTTCATATATGTGCTTGCGCGCTAAAATAATTGCACTCGCATTAGCATTCAGAGCTTCACCGTAACGATAGTTCTGATATGCAGTATCTGGAATACTAGCGTCAGCCCCTGGTACAGGTGGCTGTCCTTCAGGCACAGTATATTGCGCCGCATCAATAGGCATGGTAAAAGCTACTGCAACAGCCAAGCTCAACAAAGTACTTTTTAGTTTCATACAACACCTCTCAAACAATAATAGGCACGTTCTCACATTAGTATAAGTATACTATATCCTCGAGAACGTGCCTATTTATGCTTATTGTAATTTTTGTAACGCTGCTTTAATTTCGTTTACTTCAGCCCGTAGTTCTTCGTTGTCTGCGCGCAGTGATGCATTGTCAGCTTGTAGGTCTTTGATTTGTTTTGCCATTTCAAAGCGGCTTGTTTTAAGTGTTGGATCTTGTTCGCCCACTTTGAAAGAAGCACCGATGTTAAACATGCTTTCACCACCAACGGTAACACCAGCGTGAACCATAGAATTTTCGTTCGGCTGATAAGACGCACCGATAGCGCCAGCCGTGGAGTGTTTATAGTGGCCCAAGCTAGTGGCAAAGGACCATTTATCATTTGGATTATAGTCGAGATAATGGAGGCCCGCTAGTGCCGCAGAGGCAGCGCCCACCTTGGAGACCTGACGATCCGTATAAGACTTGGCATTATTAAGCACCTTGTCAACAATGTTAGCCGTATTATTTTCGAGCGTAGAAATGCGATTCGTATTATTATCTACCTGCGTTTTCACTTCGTGCAACTGACTACCGTTGATAGCGTCAGTAGACGTCTTGGACACCTCACCCTTGGACACATTCACAATTTTATGGTTACCGTTATTGAGGCCATTGTCTGTTAAAGAAACGATAGTAACAGGATTATTGTCTGAACCGACCCCTTAATGTTAGACCAAAAATCTTAACGTTAAGGAGGTCGGTTTTTCTATGGCAAAATATAGCCTTATATTTAAATTAAAAGTCGTTACCGCATATCTAAACGGCGAAGGTGGATATGAGTATTTAACTAAGAAATATGGTGTAAAGACTACATCGCAAGTTCGTCGTTGGATTAGTGCATTTAAAGAATTTGGTAAAGATGGTTTGTGTCGAAAGCGAAATAATACAAGATATACTTCAGAATTTAAGCTAGCTGTGGTAGAGTCATACTTAACTAGTGAATTATCGTATCGGCAAATTGCATTACAATATGGGCTGAATAATCCTTCATTAATAGCTCGCTGGAAATCGGATTTTTATGAAATATGGGACCAATGCTTTTTGTCGAGCGACCGAAAGGACGAATACCTACCATGAGTCGAACAGATGAAAAAAAGCAAAGATTACCACACATACTAAATCACGTAACCAAAAAGAAGAAAAAAAGAATTAACACCAGAGCAAGCTCGTATTTTTAGAATTGGAAAAAAACAATTACGCTACGCTCAAATAGAGAATGCCTATTTAAAAGAATTGAGGAGATTGCGCCTCGAGGACGCTCGAAAAATGAAAGAACAGCAAGAATCATTAGCAGTCTCCGAAGAGAATTCAAACTAACTGAGATTCTTGCTGCCTTACGTTTTCCAAAAGCAACATATATGTACTGGCAACAGCGCTTTGACCGAGTAGATCCAGATCTACAAATACGAATAGCTATTGAAGATATTCGTAAGGACCATCCCAACTATGGATATAGAAGATTGTTACCTTTGTTGCGATCACGAGGTATTGTTATTAATAAGAAACGATTGCAACGAATTATGCAAAAGTTTAATCTGCAAGTAATAGCATTCTCCCGTAAGAGCCGAAAATATAACTCATATAAAGGCGTTAAAGGACGGATTGCACCTAATCGCATTAAGCGTAGATTCTATTGCAGTCAACCACATCAAAAAATTACTACAGATACAACTGAATTTAAGTATTATGAACTAGATGCAAACGGTGCTTTGAAAGTTGGAAAACTATACTTAGATCCATTTATGGATTTATATAATCTTGAAATTATTAGTTTTAGTATAAGTCCTACACCATCGGCTGAGTCTATACTTTCAGCACAACAACAGGCGATTGAAAAGACTGCTGATGCTAAGTATCGACGGACATTTCATTCTGACCGTGGTTGGGGTTACCAAATGAAAGCGTATCAACATAATTTAAAAGTGCATAACATATTTCAAAGTATGTCTAGAAGAGGTAATTGTCTCGACAATTCACCAATGGAAAACTTTTTTGCTATCTTAAAACAAGAGATGTATTATGACAATACCTTTCATAGTTATGATGAGTTAAAAATGGCGATTGAAAACTATATTATGTATTACAATACTAAACGAATTAAGGAAAAATTGAACTGGCTAAGTCCAGTTGACTATCGTTTAGCTACTACTGCAGCATAAAAAATTCCGAGCAACCAGTTTAGGTTACTCGGAAATAAAAGTCTAACTTTTTGGGGTCACTACAGGAGACTGTTTTAACACAGGCTCCTTTTTTATACCTCCATCCTCACTTTATTATCTACTTTTTTATAATTTTTGATCTCTACCTCAAAGTGTGATCTAATATTTACAAGGAAAGTATTTAATTGTATATGGGAGGTAGTAATATGGGGATTATTAACTCAAATCTAACAAAGCTAGGTTCTTTCTTAGGGAATGAAAAATTGTATATTCCAGAATATCAGCGGGGTTATTCTTGGGAAGAAACTCAACTAGATGACTTTTGGCTAGACTTGGAACAAATTTACGAAGAAAATACACATGATGAACACTTTCTTGGACAGGTTGTTATTCACAAAAATAAGGAAGATGGTAAACGCTATATTATTGATGGCCAGCAACGTATCTCAACCACAATTATCTTCCTAGATATCTTGCGAACAAAATTTAAAGAACTTGCCGATTCAACAAACAATAATGATGCAAATGACGATTCCGAGGATATCAATGCTAAATATATTGGCCGCATATCTGAAAGCAAGCGAGAGCAATATTTATCTATGGGTGGTGTTGATAAAGAGTTCTTCTTTGAATATATACAAAAACGTGGAGCCATTGATTATAGTGACAAAAAAATTTGATAAAAAGAAACTTAAACCATCTAACTATAATATCTTCTATGCAAGTAAATTCTTTAGTGGAAAGGTAAATGATTTTTCTTGAAAAGAATGCATCTAATCAATACAAAGCACTAAATAAACTATACCAAGCCTTAATTAATCAGTTTATCCTTATGACTGTTGAAACTGATGATATCAATGAAGCGTATATAATCTTTGAATCACTCAATGCTCGTGGTAAAGCACTAGAAACCGCTGACTTATTAAAGAATCATATTCTTCGTATGGCACAAAATGACTTACCTAGTGCTACTGAAACTTGGAATACTATTATTGATAATCTTGATAATATAGATCCGACAAAATTTATTCGCTACTATTGGAATAGTACAAAACGCTTTGCACGAGAAAAAGATTTATTTAAAGCATTACGTACAGATATAACATCACAATCTGATGTTAATACATTATTAGCAAATCTACGCTCTTTATCTAAGGTATGTGCAGCTATACTACACCCTGACGATAACAAGGACTTTGATTTAACTGAGCTGAACGAACGTCTTATTGAGATGCAGAAACTAGATGCATCCTCATATATTCCTATAATCTTTGCTCTAAGACTACAGAACTACTCTGAAGAAGATATAAATGAGGTTTTAAAAGCGATAGAAACACTAGTAGTTCGTAACTTTGTAGTCTCAGGACTAGTTGCCAATAAATATGAGCTTGTATTTGCACAAATCGCTAGAAGTATTAGCGATAAAACTTGGCCACCTAATAGTGATAGTGCATCCAGTAAAAAACCAACAAAAGATGACATCCTAAAAAAACTATATTCTCTTATGGTATCAGATGAGGAATTCATCAATAACTTCAGAATTTTCAACTCCAAGAAAAATGCAGTTATACGCTATTTACTTCGTAAGATAAATAACTTTGATATTAACGAAACCAAAATTGTAGATGACTCAAACCGAGTTCATGTTGAACATATTCTCCCTAAGAAGATTAATGATGAGTGGATCAACTTCAATGATGAAGACCACGAAACATACCTATGGCGTTTAGGTAACCTAACTCTATTAGGCCAAGAATATAACAACAGAGCTAAGAACAAAGGCTTTGATAAAAAGAAAGAAATCTATAAGAAATCTGAAATTAAAATGACTCGTGACCTTGTCTCCATTGATGATTGGACTACCTTTACAATCGTAAAACGACAAGAAGACTTCGCTGAAATAGCACTAAAAATTTGGCCTAGAAATTAATATTACAATATATAATATTTATCAAATAATCATATAAGCAATACAAAAAGGGTTGTAACAGAATGTAGTCTAACCACATTCTGATTACAACCCCTTTTTAAGAGTGAAAGACTTTTAGATGTATTAATAATCACCTAATTATTTCTGTATTTTATTTTCTCCCTATATGTCCTCCTTTTCTCTCCCCTCTTAACTCTACTTTCACCCCTAACGTGTTATCTCGTTAGGTCTCTCCAGGCGATAAATAGTTCGGCCACGACTTGTGGGTTTTGGCTGAGTTTGATGCGGGCTAGCATTTTGCGCACGTAGTTGCAGTGTTCTAGCATGGCTTCGTTCAGTTTGTGTTTAACGTGACGCGGGGATTGGTACACCAGAATCGGTGCGAAGTTCCCCACGTGAATATAGCTCGTATCGGGTTCCGGACCTTCCGTAACGATATATTCATAAGGTATAGCCACGTTAAAAAGGCCGTACACCACGTCTTTGCCGACAGGGCGCCGACATTTGATATGGGCAAAGGTTAGATGTGGACCATAGGTCTTAGGCGATGTATAGCTACTGCGCCGACCGTCGCTGGTCATAATGTAATTGGGCCTCAGCCCTTCCTGTACCGCCAGCTCCCGCGTAATGGTACGCATCGGCAGACAGACCAGTTCTTCACGGCCATCTACGAAATAGCACTTCGTACTGTCACCACCACCAGGCTCATAAGTAGGAATAAAACAAACAATGTGATTCTTTGGATTCGTATAGATCAAATCCAAGTCCTCTCCCTTAGATAGCCGAGCGGCCATCATATCTGTTAATTCATCATGTGTTATCATAGGAATTCTCTCCCCTCTAATTAGGAACATTCCTTTCAACAATACAATGAACACGTGTTCTGTGAAAGCAGATTCGCATGCTTTAATCTGCTGCTGATTTAATTGTATACTACGTTGAATATTTTTGTAAATATATACACAAAACTATAGAAATTTATGTATAATTAAAGACTTTATGATCTTGTAAAAAGTTACATATACCTTGATGTGTCAATATTTTTCTCATTTAAATTGAGAAATGCATATTTTATGTATATCTATTAATCGAGATTAACAGAAATATACAGATTTTTGGAATATAAATAAGAAATTAAATTATATTAACACATATACATTACACTAACTACCCTTAGGGCTGATGTATTCTATACATTCTAGGTAGACCTAGTTCAATAGACTAAATTTGGTCTAATGCACTTGTATCTTATTAAAATCTGTAGTCAAGTATCTCCGCAGCTTTCGTATGGCTCGTTCATGGCGGCGCTGGATGGCTTGGCGGCTACAGTTTAGTTCTTCACTAACCGATACCAAGCTTTGGCATTCTCTGTAAACGCGACGCAATAGGTCACGCTGATCTGGAGATAGTCTACCTAACGCCCATACGAGACGGGCTCGCAGCCTTTGTTCTTCATCGGCAGTCATGATCATATCTGCTATATTCTCGCCAGATGCGAAGATATCCATGCCCACCGCTACGTCTCCATCGTCGGTAGTGCGGTCTGGGATGTGAATCTCACGATGATTGCGCAATCGCTCCCGCTTCCAGTACCGCATGTAACCGTATCTAACACCAGCTTTCACAAAGCCAGCAAATGGTACGGGCCCCTCTAGGTCAAAGCTATAGATAGACTCCATAAGGATGGCCCACAGATAGCTCTCTACGTCCTCGCGGAACTCGCGGTTTCCCGTGCGATTTGTGTAGTGCAATATGAGTGGTCGATACCTGCGGCAGAGCTCGATTTGTGCCGCATCATGGCGTAGCTCATCGACGGTCCACGGCTGATATCCCACCGTCTGGATCCGCATATTCGGCTTTGACAGATGGACACGAGACTTTTGTCCGACAAGGACGATAAGACCTGATGGCCACAAATGAGAGTTTGTAATTTCAGTTCCTCCGGAGGTAATGATTTTGGTCGTAACCCCTCAGGAGGTAACTCCTGTGTTTCTAGTTTGTCTGATGTGTTTGTATCAGATTGTAAGTTTGCAGTTTTTATACATGTTCTTTGTACTAAAGGTTCTTCGTTTTGGTATAACATAAATCCCCTTTCCTGCCATGGCATAGCGCTTAACTACACAATAGCGCGGAACGGGGATTTTGACAAATTGGCAATTCCTTGGAATTCCTGTACATTTAATGGTATCTGTAACGTAATTTCTATTCATACTATGTCATAACTATACGATCAACACTGTAATTGCTAAAAATAGAAAATTAATAAAAATTAATTATTAAAGGCTAGCAGTGAATACTAGTAGATAAAACTAGTAGTAAATAGTAGCAAATGCTAGTAGTTACTAGCAATATATACAAAAATAACACCACATCATATGATGTGGTGTCATTTTATAAGAGGAATATAGTACTATCATTGGGTAATAGTACGCAATCAAAGATTGGCAAATATAAACAATCTTGGATTAGATAGCAATACATGCGGCTTGCACAAAGTCTTTGAGCTGCGGTTTTACATGTGTATGGTACACATCAGCGCCGTTACCGCGCACGATGTCACCCCAGTATTTATACACATAGCGGTACCAGAAATGGAACATGCTATTGGTAAAGTGGTAATCTGCGTATTTAGCAGGTCCACGGCTGTTGGCTTGAATGCGACCTACGAGCCCCATGGACATGAGATCGTTCAAGCGGGATGTAAAGGTGCCGCTTTTAATTTGGCTTGCTTGTAAAAGCTCCACATAGTATGGTCTTTCAAGGGTAGCAAGGCCAGACAGGATAGCGTTAGCACCTGTTATGTTTTTCATATCTCGATGTAAGATATTCTGTGTTTCTTCAAATAGAGCGCCCGATACGGAGAAGAACAAATTAATGATATTCGTATCGATGCTTTCACCATTATCAAAGTACTGCACGTACGCAGGCAAACCGCCCGTCACGGCGAATACAGTGCGCAGATCGTCCTTAGCATAGTGAAGGCCCAAGGATTTCATATCCACCAAGGAGAATGGTTTCACCTCGAAGTATTCGGACACGAACGGACCGATGAGGCTACGCTCGCCAATGATGCGGCCATCCAGCTGTTCCAAACCATTTGCCATCAAAATGATGTTCAAACGACTCGTATCTTTATAAGTATCTAATAAATCACGCAAGTGAATCGGGAATTGGGGCACCGCCTCCACCAAGGAAGGATAGTCATCAATCACCACGGTTTGCGGAGTTTTTACACTGCTTTCAAAAAGCCCTACAAAGGCTTGATGCAAGCTATCTACAGGCTCGAACTTGTCCTGATCATCAGTCGGAACAAAACGTGCCTCAAGAGCTCTATTCATATCAGCCACATGGACTGATTCATTGGCCATGCGCCCCGCCAAATATAACGCCTTATGCCGGCGTACAAGCTGCGAAGCCACATAGGATTTACCACTGCGATGAGGACCGTACACAACACACAAGCTCATATTGCCCTCAACGATACGGGACTGGATACTCTCTATAATCTCAGCACGTCCCACAAAATTCATATACTCTCACCTCCAACTGTCTATGGAGATTATTATATCATAAATTTAAATCATTTTTTTAAACTTATTTTCATATTATTAACATGACTTTTTGATTATGTTAAATTTTTTACGCATAAAATATACTTATTTTATGGTTTATTTTTTACTCATACCATTGTAAAAGCATAGATATTTACTGTATTTATATAGGTATATAGGTATTTAAGGAGCATACGGGGGTACGGTATATAATCTGTATTTTACAGTCAACAAATATAAAAAATGACGTGCCTCCTAGAAGGTAAGACACGTCATTTGCATTTTACTCATATTGAATTATTGCTCAACATGTATAGCTAATTAGTAATACTGAATTCTTATCACAAAATTTATAATGCTGAATTCGTATTACTAGCTATTTTATAGTAATCATTTCTTGTTACATTTTATTGTTGAATTTGTGCTTGCATTTTCATAGATAGAATACGCTTAACCGCTTCGTTAAGGCGTTCATTGGTTATCGTTCCATTTGCCACCGCCTGTGTTAACGCCCGATGGACTTCGTCGATATGAACTGTGTCCGCATCAACGAGGATGAGATCGCTACCAGCCACAACGGAGGCTACAGCGTAATCCCCTATCTTTTGGTTCGCCTGCAAAGCGCCCACATCGATACGGTCCGTCATGACGATACCGTCATAGCCAAGGTCCTTGCGAAGCCAGTCTTGGATAACTGGTTTTGACGCACTCGCCAAGTGCTGGTTATCAATAGCTGGTATTTGAATATGGCTCATAACGAGCATATAGGTATTAGCTGTCGTCTGTGCGATGAGTCGTTTAAAGACGGCTACATCATTATTGTTGAGGTAGTTTTTCGCCTCATCAGCGGTGTTAAAGGATGCGTCCCCAAGTGTGACCGCTGGGAAGTAGTTATAACCAAACCACATTTGATTGATTTGGTAACGCTCCGCCATGGCTAGGTCCATATAGCCTGCCCAAGTCGGGTCAGATGTGTAGGACACATTCGGCACCCCAAGGTTCGCATTGGGTCCAATCACAAGGTTAAAGCCCATATCGCGCATTTCAATGGCCGATCGGGTGGCCAAGTTAATGATACGCTCCATCAGCAATTGACCTAACCGATTAGGTTCTGGCAAGCGCAAGAAACTATCGTTAGTGCGCAACACTTTGTCGCGATTCACCGCGATGTACGGCGTCACCATGCTGGCAGTCATCGCCGTTTGCATGATATCGTTGTTGAAAGCTTTCACTTGGTTTTTATTATGTATATTTTCATTGGTTAGCATAACGCCGCTCACACGATATTTGCGGATTACATCCTTTTGGGATTGCCCCAATGTGTTGCCATGAAGGCTGATCATCATCAGCTGTCCCACCTTGTCCTCTTGTGACATGGCTCCCAGCCAAGTGTTCACCTTTTCAGGGACGGGCTTGTTCGATTCCATGACGGCGCGGTACGATACGGTTCGTACCGCCTCTTGCTCTGCCTGACTCTCATGTTGGCATCCAGTTGTACCAACGGCAGCAACTATCAAGGCTATGCCACACAGGACACGCCGTAAAAACTGGTTCATCTCTCCTAGAAACTCCTTACTGCTTATGCAATATGATAGCTATGGGCCTCTCTATGTATTTCTCTCCACACACACCCATAGTTCTCCCTTTGATCCAAATAGTATGATTCTATATTATACACCATATGCTTCATCTTTTCCTCATGATAAAAGCAAGTTCTTATACTGAATTCTCATAATAAGCTTATACAGTGAGAATAGTTGAATCCTATATAAATAAAAATCCTACGAATCGTTTGTAAGGTGATGCTTACAATAGCCGAAGCTATTAAAGTATCAAGTCACTCATGACTCGTAGGATTCTATTTTTATATTGTTATACCCTAAAGAGTTAGTGCAATCTTAACTCCTTTGATTACTAAAACATTTGCAGGTTCAATAATCAATCATTTAGCAATTGCTAACGAGCTATTCAAAATTAGCCTTTAAATTTAGGGGATGTTGGACAAGTTTCAGGTGTTACGTCTTTGCGAGTACCAAGAACCGCGCTGCGGTCTGTGTAATGTGTATGCAAGAGTTCGTGTGATTTGTGGCCCAATGGTTCACCTAAGAAATCTTTGTACAACGCTTGGATCTCTTCGTTTTCATAGGAGGCAACCCATTTGTAGTTTGCATCAGCTTCGTAAAGACCACTGATACGTGCTTCTTTAGTTTTAACTGCTTGAGGCAATTTAGTACGCGGTTGACCGCCGCCACCGATACAGCCACCAGGACAAGCCATAACTTCGATGAAGTCATAGTGTTTGCCATTTTCTTTCAAAGCATTCAAGAAGTCACGAGCGTTTTTACCACCATGAACTACAGCAACGGACAATGTTACCTCATCACCCAATTGTACAGTCGCTTCTTTTACGCCATCCATACCACGAACTTCCTCAAGGTGAGTCAATGCGCGTGGAGGTGGCTCCTTGCCAGTCACGAGTTTGTAAGCTGTACGCATAGCTGCTTCCATAACACCACCAGTGTTACCAAAGATGATGGATGCGCCAGTTTCCATACCGATCAAGTCATCGAATTGGGAATCTTCAATGGCGTTGAAGTCGAGGTTTTCCTCTTGAATCCAACGGATAAACTCACGAGTTGTGATGGAAATATCTGTATCCATGCCAATGGAATCGTCGTTGTAGAAACGAGCTGCAGCATTTTGTTCTTCACGTTTGTTTCTGCTTTTTTAGCAGTACAAGGGTTTACAGATACGGTCACGATGTTATGAGGATCGATGCCTTTTTTCTCTGCAAAGTATGTTTTAATCATAGCCGCTTCCATAGCGATACAAGAACGTGTGGAAGACAAGTTAGGAAGCAATTCTGGGAAGTAGATTTCCGCAAAGCGTACCCACGCTGGGCAGCAGCTTGTGAACTGAGGAATTTGACCACCTTTGTTAAGACGCTCTACAAGCTCAGAGGCTTCTTCCATGATTGTTAAGTCTGCACCAAAGTTAGTGTCTACTACATAGTCTGCACCAAGTGCACGCAAGGCACCAACCATTTTACCTTCAAGGAACGTACCTGGTTCATAGCCAAAGCCTTCACCGATAACTACACGAACAGCTGGAGCTGTTTGGATAACAACGATTTTTTCAGGATCTGTAAGAGCTGCTTTCACCTTATCAAGCTCGGATTTAGCATGCATGGAATCGAATGGACATGCAGCCGCACATTGACCACAGTGAATACATACAGGAACATCACCGTTTGCATCAAGATCGTAGTAATCAAGTACGCTCATAACGTCCGCACAAGCGCGACGGCATAACGTACAGTTTTTACACTTAGAAATGTCGTGATAAATGGATGGATTGTTGAGTGCAATCGGTACACGTTTATCGATTAATTGATATTGAGACATGAGGACCTCCTCTAACAAACTATAACTACCAAACCTTTTCGGACGAAATATACTAAACTACGGAGCACTTCGCCCTAACCGTACTTCTTCATCGTATCTATAGTATACTCTATAGTGAAAGTTTATACTATGTAGAATTGTTACACTTTTATAAAAAATCTATAATATAAATCACATTTTATCACGAATAGACAAATAATTCACCTATTTTAAAGGAATTAAAAGAGTAATACACAATAGACAAAAAAACGCACGCCTCCCATAGGAGAACGTGCGTGTGTGAAGCTTTCACAAATATTCGGTTAGATTATTTACCGCCCCAGATAAGTTGGAATACTGCTTGTGCAGGAGTACCTGGCTCAACCTTACGGCTGCTTTTGCTAGGTTGTTCCTCTTTCACAACATAACCTTGTGGATCGTAAAGAGTAACCTTAAGATCTTTTACCTCTTGTTTTTTATGGTTGAACTCTTCAGTCACGATGTAGTGGTAACCTTCGTAGTCCATAGCTTTAATGTCCATTACAGCTTTTTTATCATCTTTTTTAACGGAATCATTGTCGATAGACCAAGTGATACCGTTGTTGTCAGTACCTACAGTGTACCAGTTAGCAGCATCAACACTACCAATGCCACCAATCAATAAAGCGCCTGCTGCCAAAACAGCTGCTAATGTTTTTTTCATATTTTACCTCTCAAACTTAAATACAAGAATATGAAATCTAGTATATTCGATAAAACTAAATATTTTATGAAAGACAAACGTGCTCAACCTTTATACCTTTACATAATAGGTCGAACGTCCGCCCCCCTTACGACTAATTATACCATTCTTCACAAGTGTACGCACCGCGCCCTCAATAGAACTATCACTGAGGTTTGGACACCATTCTCGAATATGTTGCTTTGTGAAAGCCCCTAAATGATTGTCGATGGCAATTTGCACTTGATGTATCACAGAGGTGCTATTTACCAATAAAGAACTGCGGTCTTCAAAGTCATGATACGCGGCCAATAACATTTGTAACCAATACCGAATGAAAGCCGTAGGACAAGAGCTTTCACCATACCAGGCATCACTAGACTCGCGCAAAGCAGCATAATACATATCCTTGTTTGCGGCGATTTAGCCTCTAAGGATACATATTTACCGACCATAAAGCCACTACGATACAACAACAATGTCGTCAACAATCGACTCATGCGACCATTACCATCGTTAAAGGGGTGGATGCACAGAAAATCATGAATAAATATAGGAATCGCCAATAGCGGATCCACCTCACCATTGCCGACAACACGATTATATTCCGTACAAATTTGATCTAAAGCCTCCGCCGTTTCATATGGGGCCAATGGAGTAAACAAAACCTCAGTACGACCATCGGGATAGGTGGCGCTAATATAATTCTGCATACTCTTTAACTGCCCTCCACGAGCATTAAACTGGTACTGATAGAGAATTTTATGTAACTGCAAAATATGATTTCGTGACAACGTTATGGAATCATAACTATCATGGATGATATTCAACGCATCACGATAACCCATGATCTCTTGCTCATCCCGATTGCGAGGCGTCGTCTTATCCGCCACCAACTGCCGAAGGCGTGTACTCGTCGTCACAATCCCTTCAATCGCATTTGAAGCCTCCGTACTCTGCACCTTTGCCAACTCCACAAGAGACTCCAACACCGCAGGACTCTGAGAAAGCAAAACCTCCTCCTTGCCATTCGCCCGATAAATCCCTGCGATAAGACTCAAAATATCCATATCCCATGACAAAGACTGAATCCGACCATACTCAAAACGACGCATACACACACCTCCATTCCGTTCTAATCCCTTACAAATAAAATTATTCCCTTAAATTATACCATAAAATAAGGGAATAATTTATTCCCCTACGCAGTTTTGAGTAAATTTAATTATACGTACAGAAAGGGTTCTATCTCTTTGAGACCGACTTAGGTCACTATGGAGGTCGATGAGAGATAGAACCCTTTCTACTAGTCGAGGAAATTTACCAAATCAAGTGATACACGTGATCTAGATTACTTCCTTCTTGTATTTGTATTTCTGTATTGTCGTATGTTTGGCCACCGATCATATAGCCTGCTGGATTGTATGCTTTCATCTCGAGCAGTTTCGCAGTCTTTGCAGCACGGTTGAATTGCAAAGTATAAATAGAGTGATCACCACTAGGGTCAACAATCTTTAAATTCAACTTAGCCTGTGCATCGTCTTTCTCTACCGTATCGTTGTCGATGTAACCAGTACGACCATCCGCATCAGTATTAAGAGGATACCAACTTTCAGCATGAGACACGCCCACACCAGCACTGAATAACAAACCTGCTACCGCTAAACATGCAAACCATTTTTCATAACCGTTCTCTCCTGATTAGAAAATCTAAACAACTATGCACTTCGCATAATACAATTCACTATGACTTCATTATAACACCATAATTGTATAATACTAATAAAAACTCTATTAAATGCATAAATTATATAGACCCCTCTAGGAACGTCTAGCAAGGCCCCTATGGGCTTTAAATAATCCAATGGATTTGAAGGCTGATATTCGCCCTGTAAGATTGGTAAGAAAACAGAAAGCCCCGAACTGTTCTGAAAACGACTTAGTTCACTATGGAGGCTTTCAGGATAGTTCGGGGCTACTTATACGTTCTGAATATCTAACCAGACAGAGCGAATATCAGCTTCTATTAAATTGTTGGATTATTTACCCCATAGGGCCTGCATAACTTCCGCACCCATGGTATCTTCTTCAATTTTCGTAGGTTTTTGTGCGTCTTTACTGGACAACAACGCTACGCCAGATGCACTGTATACTGTTGTATCAAGTTCTGTCCATGTTTTTTCTTTACGATCGATGCGTACTGTGTAGATGTATGTGAAGCCTTCTACATTGTTAATTTTAACAAGTACTGTAGCCGCATCATCTGTTTTATATACAGAAGAGTTGTCGATAAACCATGCTGCATCGTCAGCATCAGCATCGATATAGTACCAATCAGCCGCACTTGCTTGGCCAAAGCCCCCTACAAAGAAAACCCCTGCTGCAAACATAGCAGCTAACCATTTTTTCATTTCAAAACTCCTTAACGCTAGAGACGACCATCTAAGATGGCCGCCCATAGTTACTTACATATTTATATCTTAATTACTTAATTATATTATTCTTCAGTTGCGTCTTCTTCGATTTCAGAACCTGGAATAACAGCAATGCTAGCTACTTTATCACCTTCGTCGAGGTTTTGTGTTTTCACACCAGAGATAGCTTTGCCTTTTTTAACAGCAATATCGTTCATGTTGAAGCGAATAATCTTACCTTGTTCAGAGATAAGCATAACTTCGTCATCGTTATGAACAACCTCTACGGATACTACGTCGCCAGTTTTGTTCGTAATCTTGAAGTTCTTAGAGCCTTTACCACCGCGTTTTTGCAATGTGTAAGCTTCCGCATCATTGCGTTTACCAAAACCTTCTTCGGAGATAGTAAATACTTGTGCTTCGCTTTCATCAGCATTAAGAACACCAGCGCCTACAACCACGTCGCCTGCATTGAGTTTAATGCCGCGCACGCCGTGAGCCGCACGTTTCATGAGACGAACGTCATTTTCGCTGAAGCGAATAGCGATACCCAATTTAGTACTAGCAAGATGTCTTGGCTACCATTTGTTACGTTAACGGAAATCAAGTGATCCCCTTCGTCGAGGTTGATAGCGTTGAGACCAGAACGACGGATGTTGCGATATTCTTCGATAGCTGTACGTTTAACAACGCCAAACTCAGTTACCATGAATAAGTTTACATCTTCTTGAACGCGTTCAAGGTCGATCATAGTCGTAACGGATTCGCCTACAGCCAGTGGCAATACGTTAACCATAGCCGTGCCGCGAGAATTACGGGAACCTGCTTCTGGCACTTCGTATGCTTTGAGGCGATATGTACGGCCTGTGGACGTGAAGAACAACAATGTATTATGCGTACGAACATGCATAATTTGTGTTACATAATCGTCTTCCTTCGTCTTCATGCCGATAACGCCAGCGCCACCTTTATGTTGGTTGCGATATACGTTCGCGTTCATCCGTTTGATGTAACCTTGTTTAGTCAAGGTAATAACCATCTCTTCGTCAGCGATGAGGTCCTCTACATCAAGATCGGACGTATCGATTGTGATTTCAGAACGACGAGGGTCGCCGTATTTCTTCTTCATATCATCGAGTTCATCTTTGATGATTTGACGTTGACGCGCTTCGCTAGCCAAGATAGCTTTCAAGTCTTCGATCAATGCCAACAATTCCTTGTATTCGTCTTCGATTTTCTCGCGTTCCAAACCTGTTAAACGGCGTAAACGCATGTCAAGGATAGCTACTGCTTGTTTTTCTGAAAGCCCGAATTTTTGCATCAATGCGTTACGTGCGATTTCGTCAGTTTGAGAACTGCGGATTGTAGCGATAACTTCATCGATGTGGTCGAGGGCGATCAACAAGCCTTCCAAGATGTGTGCACGCGCTTCAGCTTTGTTAAGCTCGAATTGAGTACGACGTACGATTACATTGAGACGGTGATCTAAGTAGTAACCCAATACTTCTTTCAAATTCAATACGCGAGGATGACCGTCCACGAGGGCCAACATAATCACGCCGAAAGATTCTTGAAGTTGAGTGTGTTTATATAATTTGTTAAGAACGATATCTGGTTGCACGTCAGCGCGCAATTCGATAACGATGCGCATACCTTGACGGTCAGATTCATCGCGAAGTGCTGTGATGCCATCGATTACCTTGTCGCGGCTCAAGTTTGCAATCGTTTCGATAACGCGAGCCTTGTTAACTTGGTATGGAATCTCAGTCACTACGATTTTTATGCTTGCCCTTCGCCATTTCTTCAATGGTTGCACGAGCGCGCATTTTTTTACGCTGCCACGACCTGTGGAGTATGCTTTTTTAATGCCTTCCCGGCCCAAAATGAGCGCCCCAGTCGGGAAGTCTGGACCTTTGATTTGCGTCATCAATTCGTCCACAGTTACGTCTGGATTATCGATGAGCATGGTAAGGCCATTACATACCCTCGTTAAGGTTGTGCGGTGGAATATTTGTCGCCATCCCTACGGCGATACCGCTGGAACCATTGATGAGAAGATTTGGAATCTTCGCTGGCAATACGGTAGGTTCTTGCAAGCTTTCATCATAGTTCGGCATGAAATCAACAGTTTCCTTGTCGATATCAGCAAGCATTTCTTGCGTAATTTTTGCCATACGTACTTCGGTATAACGCATCGCAGCGGCACTATCGCCGTCGATGGAACCAAAGTTACCGTGGCCGTCTACCAAGAGGTAGCGCGTATTGAAATCTTGCGCTAAACGAACCGTTGCGTCGTAAACGGAGCTATCACCATGTGGATGATACTTACCGAGTACGTCACCGACGATACGAGCGGATTTCTTGTACGGTTTATTTGGCGTCATGCCTGTTTCGTGCATCGCGTACAAAATACGACGATGTACTGGTTTCAAGCCATCGCGCACATCTGGAAGAGCACGCATTACGATTACGGACATCGCATAATCGATATAGGCGTTCTTCATTTCTTTATCAATCTGAACGGGATGAATATTCCCATGGGACCATTGTTGGTCTGCCACAATCTCACCTCATTTTTACTAACACTGATTATAATTCATCATAATATTATAGCATTTTTTTGAGGGCTAAACGCCATATTTGATAAGTTTACAGACAATAAATCACTCAAAAGAACTTAAATAAAAGTTTTTTACAAGTTTAAGGATTATATTCCCAATTCAATAATATTTTTATGTGTTTAAGGATTGTAATCCTTAAATACCATTACCAATATAAGTCTATTGGAACCCATATAAAAATCTCAACACAAATAAAGGACGTGCAAATCAGACTGAATTGCATATCCTTTTATGGTACGTGTGCCTTCTATATGAACTTGTTCCATTTTGGAACTAGTTTCCATTTTGTAAATAACTACTAACTCACTTAGTAACCCGCATGCTTTATCATATGATCTAAAACTTTAACAAAGTCTCGTTCCACAGCAAAGGTATCTTTACCAGTACTACCAATTCCGGTTAACATAGTTTCTTTCCAATCATTCCTTGCCATAAATCGAAAACCTATCAAATACTCAGCTTTTTGTTTTTATCCTCTTCCCCTTTTGGTAAATAGTAAATATCAACGCTTCTATCAGCACGAGGATGTAACAGTGCTCGATTATCTTGCGGTTTATACTCGCTATATATGAATTTCATAAAGGTTAGAATATCTTCACCCTTTACAGACTTATCTACAAAGATAATCTCGTTAGATCTAAATAGAGGTATCTTATTAGTACCTGCTACACGTGTTGCTTCAGATTTCTTTAGCTTTAAAACTTCCTCATGTGTGGCCATCCGCAGGCCATGTTGCTTAGCACGTTCCACCAAAGCAGCGTTCAGATGAATTAAATACTCTTGTGAATAGGCAAAATTAGCATTCGTGTATCTTTCACCACCTGGAACCGGCAAGGTTGGGCGTTGCACCACAGAATTCGTAGTGAAAGAAACCGTTGCTTTCATCATAAAAAACATACACATTCCGCTGGAACGGTTTTTCCTGTTCCACTACAGAGGACTGGAGAACAAGATTAGGATGAACAACAGCGAACTCCTTTTCCACACTAGCCTTGATATCCTCTGGCGTGGCAGGATCACCATTTTCCGTGGTCCACACAAAAGAACAACCGCTCAATAAAAATGTACAAATACACACAACAACTAATGATATATACCTAATCAACTGCTTCATAGATACACCTCTCCCTGACCTATTTTCCTCGCACAGCCTGTTGTATTTCCCGATCAACAAAGGTAATTATGTCTCGTTCAATCTGCTCAGAACTCTTATCTTGATAACCAACACCACTCATTAAGGTATCTCGCCAATCTTCCCGCCCTCTAATTTTGAAACTTATTAGGTACAGAGCCTTGCTCTTGTCTGTTTCACCATTTGGTAAATAGTAAAAGCTAACCTTACGGCCATACACGCTACTTACTAAGGTCTCGTCACCATTAGGTTTATATAGAGAATATATGTCTCTTAACATACCCACTACACCAGCACCATTAGATGTTTGATTAAGAAATACAAAATCCCCTTCATCAAACAAAGGCGCTGTACTATTACCCTCTGGACGCATAATCTTAGCATCCATTAGCGTCTTGCGCTCCTCATTATTAGCTACCTGAAATCTATACTTTACAGCAAGTAGTGCTACCTCACTATTCAACCGATCTAAATAAGCCTCTGCGTACCTATACTCAGCGTTCGTAACACGTTGACCACCAGGAATAGGCAACTGAGGAACCTCAACAGAAGCACGCGCAGTAAAGACAATGCCATTATTCTCATCAAGAAACGTATATTTATAGTGCTTATAAGGCTTTGTGGTAACAACCTCAGAAGCCTGCAACACAAGACGGGGATTATAAGCCCTAAAACGCTCCTCAACCATCTCCTTCACATCATTTGGCGTATACGGATCCCCATCAAACAGCGTTATCCGAGAAGAAGTACAACCACCTAATACAACACTACAAACACACACCAAAACCAACAACACAAACCTAGCAAACAAAGGCATACACAAACACACCTCTCTCCACATAGCCCTCGCATATCAAATATTTCTATCCGAACCCAATACACGAACTTAACTATGAATAAACTTAAGCCACAGTTAATCCTCTACCTCACACCCCTTCTCCCAATTAGTGGTCCTGCCCCATGCGAGGTAAAAGTGTATTTGTTGTTAATGGATGAAGCAACTAGTTAATAGAAAACATAGGTATGGATGGGACGGATTCACATATAACGTTATAAAAAGGGAGTCCCTTATTGATGAGCGACTTAGGTCACTATGGAGCAAAGAGATAAGGGACTCCCTTTTTTAACAATCTAGCATATTTGTATTCGGGCCCCATCCATACTATTTTCGGTTATTCACCATTAACAACAATCACTTAACTAGCGCATCCAACATATTCATGCGATAATTCTCTATTACATTCATAAAGGATTGATTGTGTATCGGATTGTCCGTCATCCCAAATAGGTGGCTTTTACAGTCACAGTCAGAGGATCCAAATTTAGGCACGTCCCATTCGGCAACGCCACGGACCGCATCAGCGAGAGTGCATTCCGCATCATCTAAACTAGTTCGAATCGGCAGACCTGCTATCATTTCGCAGTGACCGCGGAAGTAATCTAAATGCCAGTGCATTTCTTTCGTTTTCGCTTATGGCGCTCAATGCGTTTCGTTAAATTCGCCTTCGCAGAGCCTACATACATATAGTAGCCCGCCTTGAAATGCATCATTCCTTTAGAGCCGATCTCAAGGTCTAAATCATGGTCGAGATGCATGACCATCACGTACACGCCACTATCGTGAGCCTCTGTGTCGAGAATGCTACTCGGATAGGAACATTCATGGGTTACAGTAGGCATGGTAAAAGTATCATCCCACGCTACCGCAACGGCTTTCCAGTCTAAGGAAGGTGCTACCTCTTTAAAGGTTTTAGCAAACTCTAAATCTGTATGGTAGTCTGGTAAGAACCACTGCGCTTTGTCCCATTGTACGAGGAATAGAACCCCTGTGTGGTAACCTTCGTTTTGCAATTCTTTTAAATGCAATAAATGCTTACGCCCTCGTTCTGTAATAGCATCAGGGAACATGGCTCCCGTTTTGGAGAATAACGTACAAGACTTAACCTCTAACAGGAACTCATCACCTTTATCATTGGTGAGAAGCAAGTCAAAACGTGATGATGTGCCATGTAGTTTAACCGTATACTCCCGTCTCACAACGCGCCACTCTTCCCATCCAGGGATGAGTTTATTTTCGATCAAATGCTGCGCTACATCATTACTGTAATTAGTGTCAAGCATAATCACTACGCCATCGCGCTCGATGCCAACTACGCGATATTTCGTTTTCGCATCAGGCTTATCATGAGGCACGATGTACATCGTTACACCGGTGAACAAGAGCTCCCACATGCGACCAGGATTTGGCAAATGAGCGAGCACGCTTTCACCATTTAAATCTAAAGTCACCACAAAACGGTTCGGGCGACCTCTATATTTCGCTTTTAAAATTGTATCGTAAAGGACTTTCATTGGTACTCCTACATCAAGAATATTCTATGTGTCTATTATACGCTATTTTGTTACAGGATGAGAGTCCTACGGATTATACTTTGAAAGTCCTTACAAATTGCATGATGAATGCCCTAAGAAAAGTCTAAGAAGTAACACCTTACATATTTACAAAATCTGAATTAATAATTCACTACAGTTACAGGATCATTATTGCGGTATTTGCGATTACTACGTTGATAATCTCGTTCTACCAAATTCTGTAGCGCTTCGCCTAATAACGTCCAAAAAGCATCAGAATCTTCCGTTGGTATACCAAGAACAATGGAGTTTCCTTTGGAATAGGTAATACATGTAGAGGTTATGTTATCAAGAATTGGTAAATACACAATAATCACACCACATGCTGCTAGCATATCCTTAAGAGGCTCCTTCACACCAATTAAAGGTTCGCTAGAAAGATCCTTAATTTTAGGTATAAATGTTTCTAGTAACTCTGCATTATAAGGATTGACCTCTACAAAACGGGCCCTTCCTTTCGTAATTTGTACCAATGTATAAATTGCACTCTTTTTATCAGACTCCATATCCTTAATATTTTCATATACTAAGGGCATAACCATGTCATTAGCTACATTTTTTAAAGAAGCTACCTCAAAAAACTTCTGTAAATTATTGACCTGCTCAGCTGCCTTTTTTGTTTCTGGCACGATGCCTAAACGTGCGAGTTTGGCATAACCAAAAGGTTTAGCAAAGTTGATTTCTTCATCAATGGAATTTTCATACTCTACTTTTAATATCTGCTCCCTATAACTAGCTTCTAAACCATTCCAAAAACTAGCCTCTACACCAAACACCCGCTCAAGACGCATTGCCACATCTTGAGTTAGTGGCACCTCTCCATTAATAAGCTTACTAATGTGTTTTTCACTCATATCCATTCGTGTAGCTAATTCTTTTTGCGTCATATGCCTATCTTCTAAAACCTCTTTTATAGTCATACCTGGTGGTATAGCAATAAAAGTTTTACTCTCATATATCTTCATATGTATAGCTCCTATACTAATAATAATCAACAATCTCTCAAATCATAGTGAATGGTTGATACAATATAAATGGCCATTTATAATAATTTACCTAGTAGGTTAATTCTATTATACTCTCTTAACTATAAATGTAAACATATAATTTACCAATTAGGTAAATTACTTTATAACATCTAGTATTATAAATCATATATACTATTAATAATTAATATTAAAAAAACTTTCATTTTTTTGTAGCTTAGGTTACATTATTACGTGTTAAAATAGTTTATACTAGGAACATCGGGTCAGTATTTAATACCCGTACTGATCGTTACGCCGGGTTTTGATGAGGCATCGCCTAGTTGATCTCATCACGCTGTTCGTATACGTGCGAAGCTTTCACAAAACCCAATGGCGTATATATTTTACAAACAAAGAATCATATAGATTAACTAAGTAGTTTTAGCCACAATTCTCTGCAGAGAGGGCTCGAGAAAGGATTTAATATGGCACAAATTGCAGCAAATTTACAACGCATTAAAAACGGTCAACGCCGTTATGCAATTACACCTCGCATTCCTGGAGGTTTCATTCAACCTGAACAATTACAAAAATATATCGACGTAGCCAATGAGTTCGGCGCCGTTCTAAAATTGACTGCCAGCCAACGCATTATGATTACAAATTTGAAAGCAGAAGACGTAGATAAAGCTTGGGAGATGCTCGGCATGGAGCCAGCGTACACTGTATCTAACCGCGTGCGCAGCGTAAAAATCTGCCCTGGTACTACATTCTGTAAACGTGCTAAACAAGATAGCGTACATCTTGGCATGCAAATCGAGCGCAAATATTTGTCTCAAGAAATGCCAAACAAAATGAAAATCGGCGTGTCCGGTTGTCTTAATTCTTGTACTGAAAGTCGCCTGAAAGATGTAGGTATTATCGGTACTGTAGAGGGCTGGAATGTATACGCTGGCGGTAGCGGCGGTGCACACCCTCGCATTGGCGACCTCATCGCTGAAGTAACAACTGAAAAAGAAGCTCTTGCATTGGTAGATCGTATCATTGCATACTATAAAGAAAATGCTCAAATTGAACGCATGGGCGAATTCATTGATCGCATTGGTTTAGAGGCTTTCAAAGCAGCTGTATTGGGCGACCTTGAAGGTGCTCCAGCTGAAAGCAAATCCGAAGAACCAGCTGTGTTCTTGCCTGGTCAAGGTAACGATCCTGAAGTCGAAGCACCTCGCCTCGAAGTAGGTTCTCCTATTACTCCAGACACAATCATTCGCGACATCGTGGAAACATATCCAAATGTTGTGCCTGTATTGCAAAGCATCGGCATGGGTTGCTTAGGCTGCCCTTCTGCCACAGCTGAGCCATTATGGCAAGCCGCAGAAATTCACGGTTTTAATGTATACGATTTAGTAGAGAAGTTAGAAACAGCACGAAAAGGAGCTTAATATGTCCGCATTCTTAGGTCACATCCATTACTGGTTATATCGTAAAATTCAATTGCTCGTAGAGCGTGAAAACTTGATTTTAGAAAAAACAACTAAAGTTGTTGATGATTTAGCCGAGGAATTACACTCTATCTCCGTAGATACATACGGCGAACCAATCAATCCAAGCATTCCTCTGGAAAACATCATCGATCACGGCAATATCCACGGCTGGTTGGCTAACCAAATCAACATTGCATCCGTTCGCGAAGCAGCTTTCATCAGAGATTTGCTCGACACTAACTCCGGCGATGAAGCGGTGAACGTAGTAACAGCTATTCTCGATGCATTTGCTGTACAAGGCCAAGCATGTGGCGTTGTGGCGCAAGACAGCCTTGAAGAACACACAGCACCAGCGATTTACAATGCGTTGCAAAACTTCTACGTAAATGGCATGCCTTGCGATGGCGGTGACCAAGTGGTTTCTGAAAGCCCAGATGAGTTCACATGGGTGGGTGACCACAGATTACAAGCAGGCTACTGGCGCACAGCGGGCGTTGACCCTAAATTCATGGCTGTAGCTTACCAAACATGGTTCGAAGCATTTGTGAAAGCTATTGATCCAGCCTTTGAACTTGTAACGACTGAAGAAAACGGCACACGTTTATATACAATCAAGAAAAAAATAATTAATAAATATAGAGTATTTCCTTTGCTTAGGAAATATAAACGAACGAAAAACGAACAAAAAAAGCGAACGTAAAATTTTACGTTCGCTTTTTTTATCTTGTTATTTATATTCTACAATTACTTAACAGTATATGTAGTACCACGTCCTATACCTTGTTTTTCTTAAAAAAACCTGATTTCACTAATTTATTAACAATTTGTAATATCTTCGTTTTTTTCCAAACCCTGTATACTCTACTAATTTTTCCTGAAGGCAAAGCCTTAAATTGTAGAATATCATATATTTTCTTTTTCATCAGCTGTTAATTTATCTAAATTTTTGTTCAATGACAGGTAAAATGATTCTTATCGATTTTTTTCCGAATATACTATATCATAAAACGGGCGCAAAAACGAACGTAAATATTTTTCGTTCGTTTTTGCATCCATTTTAAATCTATATTTAATATATATTTTTTTCAAAACTGTAGCTATAGGCACAGCATTGATAAGCAATATCATTTATAATGTAAGCATAAGGTAATTACATAAGTTCATTTAATTAAGTGATAGCGTCAGCTTTCAAAACATAAAAAGCTAGAATTAGGAGGTCTATTATGGCAGGCACAGTTAATCAAGAATTAGGTTTATTATTCCAAGGTCCTAACTATGTAATCGTAAAAAAAGGCGGCAAAGCTGGTGAACAAGTTGAAAAACACAACCACCCAGAAGCAAACGTAATTTTTTTACAGTAGTAAAAGGTAAAAGTACAAGTATTCCTTAACGAAACTGAAGAACATGTACTTGTACCAGGCCAAGTATTAGAATTCAACGGCGACAACTACATCCAAGCAACACTTGTTGAAGACAGCGAATTCGTAGTAAACCTTATCCACAAACCTGAATAATATACTAAAGGACAGTTGAGCTAATCAACTGTCCTTTTTTTATAGGCTTATAGGACAAAAAGTGTGTGAAAACCCTTATAACACTAGATATTTACTAGTGTTATAAGGGTTTAATCTTTTTCTGGAGAAGTTTGAGGGTGGACAAAAAAAGTGTGGGTGAAAAACATCAATTACCCCTTGTAATTACTGACTAAAATGAGGTTATATCTTCCTATATATAAACAAATATGGAGGAAGAGTTTATGCGACAAATAAAAATGTCCTGATTGTAATGAAACATGTATTAAACACGGTGTTTTAAAAATCTGGCTCTCAGCGTTGGTTTTGCAAACATTGTAAGGTGGCATTTACCGTTAAAATTAATAATTTAAGTAAAGAGTTAAGCCTATTCTTGAATTGGTTATTCAACACCAATATTCAAGCTGATATGCCTGGTAAAGGTCGTACATTCAGGCGTAAAACCGCTAAATTTTGGTCCATATGGCCATTGCCACCAAAAGTGGAAGAAGTACATGATGTGGTATATCTTGATGGAATTTACTTAGCTAGGAATTTATGTGTGTTGATTTGTTGCAATGATACTCATGTTCTAGGATGGTATGTCTGTCGTTATGAGCATGCTAGAGCTTGGCAGTGTTTAATGGAACGGATTGCCGAACCTAAAGTCGTTGTGTCTGATGGTGCTAATGGTTTGCCTAAAGCATTACGTAAAGTTTGGCCTCATAGCAGTCACCAAAAGATGCCTGTTTCACATTTTTTTGTCAGGTTAGACGATATACGACAAGTAGACCTAAAACGTTAGCTGGGAAGGACCTTTATAGTCTTACCAAAGCTTTATTTAATGTGAAAACAATGGATCAAGCCTTTATATGGATTAATGAGCTTTCAGCGTGGCGAATGACATATTCTGATTTTTTACGAGAAATGACGATTGATGAATTCGGAAACAAACGCTCTACACATGAGCGTTTGCTTAAGGCTGAATCATCATTATGGCGTCTGATTAGGCAACAAACTTTATTTACTTTTTTGGAATGTTTTGATATTACAATACCTACAACAAATAATCGTATTGAAGGTGGAGTAAATGCTCAACTAAGAAGTATGTTACGGGCTCATAGGGGTCTTTCACTTGAAAGAAGACTAAAAGCGGTCTATTGGTGGTGCTATATGCACTCACCAAGACCGCTTTCTATTTCAGATATATTAAATTATATGCCTACAGATGAATCGATTGCTGCTATCTACAAACGGTTATCTGATTATTGCCAAATAGATCGTTCAATCCCTCAATGGGGTGATGCTCCTGTTTGGAATGAGCTACATATGTCTACAGATTTTCCAACTTATTGGGATTAGTCACACACACTTTTTGTCCTATAACCCTTTTTATATGTACTAACTTATCTATGTACTATCTAATCTGTGTACTATTTAATCTATATACTATCTGATCTATGCACTATCTAATCTATGTATTATCTAATCGGTATCTTTCAACTAAAAGAACACATGATAAGCCCTATCAAATGCATAATGTGCCGCTGTATAAAACGGGTCACCGTACTCAAAGGCACCTTCATGCTTTACATTAACATTCATAGCCTTAAGATCTGTTTCTAAGTTACCATCAAAATCATAATACTTAGTCGCTCGAGCAATCCCTTTTATACCAGATTCTTGTTCTTTATGTTTAACGATAATTGGTTTAGCCTGCTCACGAGAATAGTCTTTTAGGTTTTCCTTTTTTACAATGGAACTAACAGAATACTCATAATCATAGTCTGCCGTAACAACCCATTCAATAGTATGTTTCTTTTTATACTCTACAAGATACATATTAAATTGCAAGGTATAGTTTGGAGGATTATGCTCCACACTTCGTACAGAATTTAAATCAATAAACATCGCTGACTCGTCAGTTGATGAGGCACATTTAAAATGCTCAGCATGTTGTAGTGCATATAAAGATAAAACATTTGATGTCTCAGCACCTGTAGACACCGCTTCTGATGATCCAAAGAATTTTTTTACTAAATTTTTTAACATATTCTCTCTCTAACATACTCTATTCTTAATAATAATACATTATATAAACGATTAGGATATAAATGATTAGGGTACTAAAACAATACCGTATCATTTAAAAGGAGTTATAGATTGTAAAATCACTTACATCAAAGCGTTTTGTATGGCCTGGCGCAGGAACGCAGTCTGGGTGTGGGTATCCTATAGGGAATATCGCTACAGGAATGATATGATCTGGCAAAGCATAAGCGTCTCGTACTTTAGCTGGATCAAAATGAGCAATCCAAGTTGTTCCTAGACCTATATCCGCCACGGTAAACATGAGGTGAGAACCTACAATACTAGCGTCTACAACACCCATATCCGCATCATCGTACTCTCGTTTCCAGCTCACTGTATTATCGTAACAAACAATAATAGCCAATGGAGCATTAAAATGACCATTTGTGCAGTCTTTAAGTTTATTAAGACTATCTGCTGTATTTAATACAAGTAGTCGTTGCGGCTGATAATTATGAGCTGTAGGAGCCAATCTTGCTGTCTCTAATATGATATCTACCTTCTCCTGCTCTACAGGTTTCGTATCAAATTTTCGAACCGAATATCGTTCTGTGGCTAATGCTTTAAAATCTTTCATTAGATCTCACTCCTTAATTGAAATAAGCTAATCCATTTTAAAGAAAATCCCTATATAATGTTATCTCTATACAGACTACTTCTGTTAATATATTTCTCTATCTTACTATAAAAGTCCTTTAAATCAAAAAGCCCCTTATCTAAAACTAGACAAGGGGCCATATCATATTATTTTTAAAGCCAGTATTATTTTTTAAGACGGCTAATTACTTCGTTAGTAATGTTCTCGATTTTGCTGTTAGCGTCAGCCGCACGGATTGTGTACGGATCATCCAATACTACGTCCATTTGTTTTTCAACGCGAATAGATTCAACAGCGTTGTGAATTGCTTGCATCATAGGTTGAGCAATTTTGTTGATTTCTTCGTTTTCTTTTTGAAGCAATGGAGCTACAGTTTTGTTGAATTCAGCTTCTGCTTGTGCAGAGTCTTGAATTTTTTCAATTTCTTGTACTTTTTTCTCAATTTGTGGACGGTATTGAGCGTCTACTTGTTGCATTTTCATATCTAATGCACCATAGCCAGGGTAGCTATTTACTACTTGGCTCATATTTACTAAGCCAATGTTAGCAGCACTTGCTACTGCAGCAGTAGCAGAGATAGCACCAACGATAGCTAAGGTAGTCAATTTTTTAGATAATTTCATCTGAAATCCTCCTCGATTAAAAGTGTCACTATACAATCCAATAGTGTACTATTTTTACTATATCAAATCTCGCTAACTTTCACAAGACTCTGTTACATAGCATAATAAAGCCCTATGAAATGCTTATGAATGTCTATAGAAATTAAAACAATACCCACAGGTATGCTCTGAAGCCCTTAGGGCAGTCATGACGGACATATTCAGAACACACATGTGGGTATTGAGGCTTTCACCAATTATTTATAATTCAGTAACGAATTATTGTTCATCGTTAATATAGATGTATTTATCGGATTTCAATTTGGACACGAGGTCAGGTACCAAACCGATGAGACGATCAAAGCTGCTGCTGTAAGGGTTGCCCTTAATGTTGAACAACTCAATGCGGTCCCCTTTGATAACAAGGATAGCGCTTGGTTCCATTTTTGGCACCGCTGCCACCGCCGCCACATTCGTGGTTTTTTTGTTCGCCGTGTTGTGGTTTGTACCAGTACCGAAACCAAATGTTACGTCAACGAATGGAACGAGCGTAGTATCGCCGATTTGTACAGCTTCGCCTACTACCGTTTCCACTTTGATCATATTTCTGAATTTCTCGAATAGGACTTCCAAATTCTCTTTTACATTACTGTTTTCCATCACAGTACCTCCGCTTTTTGTGAAAGTATCATTGCTGTACGTTCAATACTTAGGTTTTCATACTATGTATTTACTTCTATATGACATATACATTATTTGTAGACCTTATATATTGTCTTAATACAGCTCATTTACTTAGTTTGACTTAATATATCCTTATGCTGTTTGGCCTTGTGCGGCTTTCAGCTTTTCTAACTGTTTTGCTTCTTTCCGTTTAATCCAGAAGACGCGAGCGCTTTCACCCAATAGGGAACGCATTGGTTTAGATACCAAGAATCTAGTACCATGCCAAGCTAATACAGCGAGAATTATGCGCCCTTTGATGTGACCGCTACCTTCGCCGGCCCAGTTCACATAATCTAGTTCAATATTCTCAGCTTGTTCAGGCCAAATGCTGTACAACATAGATGCAATAATCCCCATGCGATATGGGTCACCGATACCAAATCGACCTTCTATGGCCACATCCCGTGGTTTAGAGTGGTCATAACATCGTTTTGACACAAGGAATAGCTGACGCCACAATTCTGTATTTCGTACATGTTTCATGAACCAGAATGTAGGAATTTCAGACTTGAATGATGCTACCGGATCGTTTGGATCTGGCTTTGCAAAACGACTTTTCACAGTTGTTTTGATATCATTCACCTTCGTAAATACCTTTTCCTTGATGGAACCGTCACTGTTGAAAGTAACGCGACTTACCACTTCGTCATCGTCTTGAATATGGGCCGTTGGATCTTGCTGAATGGAGTCATATCGATCAGCACGAGCCTGTGCATCCATATCTTTAGAACCTGGTGCAGGACGTTCAACGCGCTCATTTGGATTTTGGGAGCTACCCGCCCCTGGTGATTCTTCGTCACCAAAGGTTGTAGTAGAACCTTGAGAGCTCTTCAAATCTTCAAAACTAGTGCCATTAGAGCTTGCAGAAGGACCTTGTCCGCCCCCTTGCATCGCCTTAGCAAAGGCTTCTGCTTGTGACATATCATCATCGTCCATTACTTTTTGGTATTCTTCGTCAACGCGATTTTCAAGCCATTCTTCATAGTCTTTCACAGGACCTATCTTGAGCATGCCCAAAACGTATAATTCCTTAAAAAATGGTTTGCCCTGTAAGTATGCTAAATGAAGTGAAAATACACGCCATAGCCATTTAACGCGCACCTCGCCACGATAAGGCGTGCGACCGTCAACTTCGATGCTATATGTGATTGGTGTCAGTAGGATAATCAAGATGAGTGCTGCAATGATGGCCACGATAACGAGGGCCACAATAGCCACTGTACTCAACCACATCACCTCCTTAGGTGTTCCTATGATTAGTTTTCAATACCTTTTCGAGCCATTACGCCTTGAAGGTAGTAATGTTTAACCTCTTTCATTTCCGTTACAAGGTCTGCCTCATCGATCAATTCTTGAGGAGCCCCACGGCCCGTAAATACGAGTTCCGTTTCTGGATGACGAGCATCGAGCAACGCCTTTGTTTTATCCCAAGAAATGAGTTCAAAGAAGAGTGCCATGTTGTACTCATCAAGAACGACGAGATCATAATCACCACTACCGATGGCAGCTAGAGCACGTTCGTAGCCTTTTTCAATGAGTGCTACATAATCCTTAGGGGGATTGCCAGATTCAAAGACAACGACTTCATCGCCCCATTTAGCGAGTTCGTCCTTGCTCTTCATCCCTTCTTTTATAATAAAGAATGGCTTGCCCACAGTTTCTAACGTTAAATTAGTTAAGGTAGGTAAAATAGTATGTTCACTATATACTTTAGATTTCATAAATTGCAAAAAGAGGACTTTCTTGCCAGCGCCGATGGCACGGATTGCTAGACCGATAGCAGCGGTCGTTTTGCCCTTGCCTTCGCCGGTATAAACTTGTACATAGGCCTTCATAGATATACCTCCGTTCATATACTTTTTATTTTTACAATATATATATGCAAAAGAAAGAAAAAAAGAACTTGCTATAGTGCATTTGCACATATAACAAGTTCTTTTATATGAAGTCTATTAGATTATTTACTCAACAATTAGAAAATTACATCATCGTCGAGTCCTAAATAATGTAACGATTAGTTACTAATTGGCAAGAAGATCATAGGGTCTACAGGGGCACCATTTAAGCGTACCTCGTAGTGAACGTGAGCTCCCGTACTTTTACCAGTACTACCCATCAAGGCAATAGTCTGACCTTGTTTTTACACTCATCCCTACCGTCACAAGTACAGCACTGTTGTGGCCATAACGAGTTACGAAGCCATTGCCGCGATCGATTTCAACGAGGTTACCATAACCACCGTCAGTATAACCAGCGAACGTAACTACACCAGCTGCGGTCGCCACGATTTGTGAACCATAGTCATCCGCAATGTCGATACCTTCATGGAACGCCCCAATAGCACCTGTCACAGGGTCTACACGGCTACCAAATGGAGATGTAATAACGCCCTTGCTCGGCCAGATGCTTGGTGTCGTACTGTTCACAGCACCACCAGAACCAGCGGAGAAGTTGATGGATTGCAATGCCATCAAGTCTTGTGCACCACCATCGCGAAGGATGTTGCGCATCGTATAGAAGCTAACGAGCAATTTTTGCGCGTCTTTGTCCATTTTAGACAAGCGAGTTGATAATTGTGCCGCTGTTAGCGTCTTTACTTCGCTATCATCAGCGGCTACCGCCTTTGGGTCGCTACCATCCCCGCCACCTTGAGCCGGTGTGCCAGATTCAGCGCCTTTTAGCATTTGCTTATTCTCTTCGCTAATTTGATTTAAGTTTTTGGATTTTTCTTATCTAGAACCTCTGTTTTTTGTTGTAACAATTTCAGTTGTTCTGATTGCAATTGCGTTTGTTGCCGTAATTGCACCACCTCGGCTTGTCGCACGATGCCCCAAATGCCGAGTACCACTGCCGCGATGATTAGGATAGAGCCAACAATAGCTGCTATCTTCGCCTGCTTTGTGGTTAACGTCAATATGCAGTTGTCACCATTTCTTTTCAACTTTATTTGAAATGAATGCCGGTAAATTCAATATAACCCTTCCTTATTTTTGAAACGATGGCGCTCGTCAACGCTTCCTCATTGGTACGTTCGCCCAACGCTTCATTCAAACTTTCTAATTCTTCTTGTGAAAGACTAACAAGACTTTTACCTTTCACAATTGGTTTACTAAAAATACGAGATTCGCTACGACCGTAAATACTGGAAATGCAGATGCCGTTATTGTTACCATCGAGCAAGGTAAGTGCAAAGGACTGATCATTACCGATATTTTTCAAAGGCGTTATATTTAATAAAAGCCAATTTTTTTGTATCGTATTGCTCTGCGTATTGCGGATAGCCGCTTGCTCAGTCAACAAGGACTCAAGGCCCTTCGCAGCATCGCGAATTTCGCTAACCTCTACAGATAATTTACGCTCTAAGCTCGCACCATTGTCCCCTTGCATAAAGAAATCGTATTTCTTTTTCAAGCTGCCTAGACGAATGTGTAAGATTACACAATACACCAATACAGCGATAACAAGAACAATAGTGGCCATACCAATCCACGGTTGAATCGATTCGAACATGTATATTCCTTCCTATACAATCATCAAAACTCCAACACTTAATTATACCATTCTAATTGTGAAAGTTAAATGACTGCATGCAATTTAATTTAATATGCGTAATGATAGATTAATTATATCTACCCTTTTATTTCGTCAATAAATGGGCTTATTGCCCGTTCTAGTATACCATGTAGAGCCGCTATGAGTACACCGTAATTTACGATTGGCGTACCTTGTACAACGGCACATTCAATACGTCGTAATACTTCACGGCGTGTGAGCATACAAGCGCCACAGTGGATGATCAAATCATATTGTGATACGTCTTTAGGGAAAGCTCCCCCACTGGTGAATTCCAGCTGTAAATCCGTATGACCTTGCTTCTTAAGGAGATTAGGAATTTTTTACAGTCCCAATATCATCACATTGACGACGATGTGTACAACCTTCGCTAATAAGAACCTTAGAACCTGGTTTCAAATTCTTAATGGCATTAACACCAGCTACTAAGTCCTGTAATTTTCCTTTAAAGCGAGCCATCAAAATAGAAAAAGAGGTCAACGGAATTGTATGCGGTGTCAATTCATCGACACGATCAAAGGCTTGAGAATCACAGATAACCATTTTTAGGTGGATGTGTAAGAGAGTTAATCATAGACGGTAACTCTTCTGTTTGACACACCAAGGCTAAGCCTTTGTAATCTAAGATTTCACGAATCGTTTGTACTTGTGGCAAAATAAGGCGACCCTTTGGCGCTGCACTATCAATAGGACACACAAGAATGATAGCATCCCCCTCTTCCACAAGGCCTTGTAACAGTGTTTGCTCCCTTCTACATCAAGCGGCGTTAAACCGCCAAGTAAATCTAACAATTCAATCCGTTTTTTTCATGAGAAGTAAAAATCAGCTGAACCAATTACGGTAGCAAGATCACTTAATCCCTTATGAGATTTAATATAAGCAGATGTCTTTAATTCAAGTTTTTCTTCATTTGCTAAATTTAATTCAACTTTTTCTTTATTTTCTGCATTGATTTCGTTTATATCGTTTATTTCGTTTATTTCGTTTATAAATAACGCAATAGGAACATTATTCTGTTTTAAAAGCCCCTAACCAATGCATGTCATCAGCGGTTGGTTCTTCATCGGTACGAAGCACATAGACGGCAAGGTTAATCTTTTTTTACAACCTCTTCTGTCTTTTTCCAAGCGCAATGCACCAAGTTCAGTTGTATCATCAATACCTGCTGTGTCAGTAATAACTACAGGACCTAGGGGCAAGATTTCCATAGACTTGCTCACAGGATCCGTCGTCGTGCCTGCCACATCAGATACTAAAGACACAGGCCGATCGAGTTAACATATTAATCAATGTAGACTTACCAGCGTTACAACGGCCAAAAAGCCTATATGAACGCGATTTGCTTTAGGTGTTTGTTCCATAGTCTATCCTTGTAACTTAACGTATATATCTTACAAAAAAACCTTCTAGTAGTACTGAAATTGTTTTTCTTTTTACTAGAATTATTTTCTTGTGCTAGAATTGTTTTTCTTTTGCTAGAATCATGTTCTTTTACTAAACCCTTAAATACAGTAAAAGCGCAGCCCTGTAGACTACGCTTTTACCGTGGATTGTAAATTGTATTTACATTATACAGAAATATTATCAACTTGTCATTACTAATTTCACATAGGCTAATGCTAATTTTTAGTATGTAAAAGTATATTATACGCGGAACTCCATTACTTCTGTATCTTCAGTTTGGTCTTGACCATCCATGTATGCGATCGAGTCTTTCCAATTCGGCTTCAGAGGAGAAAGCAATTTCAATCTTGCCTTGTACCTTTTTACCAGCACGGAACTTGATATTTACAGGAGATCCTAAGCTTAATTTTAAACGATCCATCAATGCACGTACTTCTGCCGTATTTTGTGGTTTACTTGTTTTAGTCTTAGGGGATTTATTTTGCATAGACTTGACAAGAGCCTCTGCTTGACGAGCACTTAATTCACCCTCTTTAATGCGTTCAGCTGCTTCAATTTGCTGAGCAGCGCTACGAAGTGCCAACAACGGACGAGCCTGACCTACTGTTAAGTCTCCTTCTATAAGATCTTTTTGTACAGAGTCACAAAGTTTTAAAAGGCGAACCATATTGGCAATATAAGAACGACTGCGGCCAAGGCGAGCAGAAATCATTTCTTGCGTTTGTTTATACGTATCCATTAAACCTTGGTACGCCAATGCTTCTTCAATTGGATCTAGTCCTTCACGTTGCAAGTTTTCAACGAGGGCTACTTCAGTCATCTCTTCTGTATTATATTTCTTCACGATAACTGGAACTGTTTCTAAACCAGCAATAATAGCCGCGCGGTAACGACGTTCACCAGCTACGATTTGGTATTTATTCTTTTTGTTTACGTACTACGATCGGTTGGAAAAATACCAAGATTTATAATAGATTCAGCTAATGTAGCTAAACTATCTTCATCAAAAACTTTTTACGAGGTTGATCTGCATTCGGAACTAATTCAGAAATCGGTAATTCATGTATTTCCTTTTCAGGTAAAACAGACTCTACAGAGTCAACTTTCATCAAATTACCAAGGCCCTTACCCAATCCGGACACTTTGCTTTTTTACTTTTTAACTTCTCTAGGCATATAACTAACCTCTCTCACCTTACATATAGCATTTATTAAGACTTAGATGCTTTAATAACTTCTTTTGGCTAATTTAGTATATACATCCGCACCTTTAGATTTTTGGATCATATACGATAATCGGCTCCCCATAACTTGGCGCTTCACTAAGTCGTACATTACGAGGAATAATTGTTTTTATATACTTTACTACCAAAGAACTTTTTTTAACTTCATCAGCTACTTGAATAGATAAATTTGTACGACCATCAAACATAGTCAACAACACACCTTCAATTTCAAGATCTTTATTAGAAGTTTGTTGTACGATAGTTATAGTCTTAACCAGCTGACTTACCCCTTCTAGTGCATAGAATTCACTTTGAATTGGAATCAATACACTATCTGCTGCTGTAAAAGCATTTAATGTTAGTAAACCAAGGGATGGCGGACAATCGATGATAATAAAAATCATATTCATCACGCACTGGTGCCAAAGCTTTTCAACATTGTTTCACGTGAAACAACGGAAACCAACTCTACTTCTGCACCAGCTAATTGAATCGTTGCAGGCGCCACAAATAGCTTTTTTTAGCATTGTAGGCTGAACAATATCAGCAATAGGTTCACCATCTATTAGAACATCGTGTACACAGAGTTCTAAATCATCCTTTTCAATGCCTAAACCAGAGCTTGCATTACCTTGCGGATCCAAATCAACAAGTAATACTTTCTTGCCAGCATCAGCTAAACAAGCACTCAAATTTACTGATGTTGTAGTCTTACCAACACCGCCTTTTTTTGATTAGTAATAGCTATAACTTTGCCCACTTAATTCACCTCGCATATTCGTTCAAAAATATTTCTTTTTCATTATAACATAAAAACAACTGTAATTATGGTAATTACAAATCAAATTCTTAAAAAAATTAATCTATTTATATATGTAATTACATTTTTAAAACTTAATTTTTTTGATCAGAATCAGTTAGCTTATATGTGAATAACTAACTTAATAATCTATTTTTCATTTACAATTACAATTGTTTCAGTGAAACAATAATTCTTTCTATTAATAAAATCAGAATATTATTTTTTTACAAAAATGTTTCACGTGAAATATTTAATAAACTAAAAAAATAGAAATTATAATAGAAATAATACTAGTAAACATAACTCTAGAAATCATAGGAGAAACAGTTGTGGAAATTATACTAACAGCAAAAAAATAGTAGAAACAAAAATTTTTAAAAAAATCACAAAAAAATATTAGGTTAAAAAAATATGATTTTAATATAAATGTATACGCAACAACAAAACTTGACTAAAATTTTTTTATTGATACTTAGATCGCATTACTAACTCAACACACGATAATATTATAAGCAAGATTTTTTTATAAAAAGTATAAGAGTATAGGTGTGTGAGCATAAAACTATAAAATATAAAAAAATATAAATGTATAAGTGTGTAGGCGTGTAGGTGTATAAGTAATGCAACTCTAACTATGTTTATAGTGAAACTGTAATAGTTTTAAAGCTTAATTATGTATTAATAATATGTATTAAAAAAATATCTATTACTATATGTAGTGTATATATGCTAATAACTTTTATTATAAAACTACATATAGATATAGCTTAAAAGCTATATCTATATGCTACTAAATTATATGAGAATACAGGCCCTATAAGCTTTGACAGGCTTTCATCATATCTATATACTATTAACTAGGTAGTAATTAGATTGATAAATTTTAATATAGTTAAATTGATTATATTATATGATCTAAAAATACAAATAATAGTAAGCACACACGCTCTACGGATACGCAGAGCTTTTTATTTTGAAGAGGAGGCGTTTCCATGCCCATTTATAACGGAATGCTTCCTGCCATCGATAAAGCAGAAGTAAAACGATACGCAGGACTTCGTCACGCTGAGGATTTCCCACAAAATTACGTTGACGAAGCATGTAAGGAAATCCAGTTATTAGCTACACCTAAAGGTGTATACCAAGAATACGATTATGATCCGGAAACTAAAACAATTTTGAGTAATCCACCACTTAAAATTGAAGGTTCTATCATTGAAAAACACTTGGAAAAATCTACAAAAGTATATGTACTAGGCGTAACAGTAGGCGAAGATGTAGAAATTCGTAGTGAACAATTGTTTAAACAAGGCAATTATACAGTAGGCTTATTACTTGACGCAGCTGCAACTACAGCAGTAGAACAGGTAGCAGATCAAGTAAACGAAGTAATCAACACAATCGCTAAGAAACAAGGTTATAAACCAACATGGCGCTTTAGCCCTGGTTATGGCAACTGGCCATTAGAGATTCAACCTGAATTAGCTAATATTATTAAAACAGAGCTAATCGGCTTACAAGTTACGGAGAACTATTTATTGTTCCCACGTAAATCTGTAACGGCGATTATCGGTTTAATGCCAGCAAATGAAGACCTTAAAACAAAACGAGGCTGTACTTCTTGTTCACAACAAGACTGCGCATCTCGTAAATTACCTGAAAAAGCAACTACTAACGACCAAAACAAGGCAGAGGAAGATAGTAGTAAGACTACTGCTGATGTATCAGGTATCGCTATGAAAGGCCAACCAACAGAATAATGTTTCACGTGAAACAGTTATAATTTTAGGATGTTAAAGGAAGATGTTTATGTATATTTTTGATGGTGCTATGGGCACAATGCTGCAAGCAGCAGGCTTAGAAGAGGGCTATTGTCCAGAGCTATTTAATGTAGAGAGACCAGAAGTTGTAAAGAATATTCACGCACAATACTTACAACATGGTAGTGATATAATTACTACCAACACCTTCGGTGCATGTGGTCTAAAATTAGAAGATTACGATTTACAAGATCGAGTAAGAGAAATTAATATTGCAGCCGTAAAGGTAGCAAAAGAAGCTATTGCAGAGGTTAAACCATCTGCTCGTGTAGCTGGTTCTATGGGTCTACAGGTCGTTTCTTACAACCACTAGGCAACATGAGCTTTGACTCTATTTATGACACATACCGCGAGCAAGCAGATGCATTAATCGAAGGCGGTGCTGATTTCATTATCATCGAAACTATTATCGACGTACAAGAAATGCGTGCCGCATTATTGGCATCTCTTGACGCGCGTGAAGCAGCAGGGAAGACAAAAGAAGATGTACAAATCATCTGTCAGTTTTCTTTCAGTGAAGACGGCCGTACTATTACAGGTACACCGCCTGCAGTAGCAACTGCTATCGTGGAAGCTATTGGTGCTGATATCATCGGTATTAACTGTTCTCTTGGACCTGAACAAATTACACCTCTTATCGAAGAGATTGCTAGCGTTACTAATTTGCCAATCAGTTGCCAACCAAATGCAGGTATGCCTCAACTGATTAATAAACAAACTGTATTCCCACTCACAGCAGAAGAGATGGGCCCATTGATGCTTCCAATCGTTGATGCAGGGGCTAGCTATGTAGGCGGCTGCTGCGGTACAACACCAGCTCATATCCAATCTATTTCCGACGCTGTAAAAGCACATACCCCTAAGGAGCGTGCTCATGTCGAACCTAAAACAATCATTACAAGCCGTACTAGATTGTTAGAATTAGGTCATAATACAAAACCACTTATCATTGGTGAACGTATTAACCCAACAGGTCGTAAAGTTTTAGCCCAAGAATTACGTGATGGTTCTTTCATCCGTGTAAAACGCGATGCGTTAGACCAAGTAGAAGCAGGTGCAGACATCCTCGACGTAAACATGGGTGTAGCTGGCATGGACCAAACGCCATTGATGGAGCGTGCTATCTTTGAATTATCCATGCTCGTTGAAACTCCATTATCCATCGATACATTGGATCCATCAGCCATGGAAGTAGCTCTTAAAAACTACCCAGGCCGCGCCCTAATCAACTCCGTAAATGGGGAGGAGGAGTCTATCACTCACGTTATGCCTTTGGCTAAACGTTATGGTGCCGCATTACTTTGCTTGCCAATATCTAGTGGTGATCTTCCTGAAAAAGCAGAGGACCGCGTTGCTTTAGCTGAAAGCATCGTAAATCGCGCTTACGGCTATGGTCTTCAACCACATGACTTATTACTTGATCCATTGGTATTAACACTTGCCAGCGGTGAAGATAGTGCACGTCAAACATTGCGTACATTACAGTTATATAAAGAGAAATTTGGCTTCCCAACAGTAATGGGCTTGTCCAATATTTCCTTCGGTATGCTCAACGTCCATATTTAAACGGTCAATTCTTAACAATGGCTCTTGCTTGTGGCTTAACAACACCGATTATGAATCCATTAAATTATCCAGCTAAAAAAGCTTTTGTATCTAGTACAACGCTATTAGGTTGGGACCCAGGTTCTGCTCAATTCATCAAAGAATATGGCTATGAAGACGAATCAAGCGCACCAGGGAACTCCGCTCCGAAAGGTCCAGAGAAAAAATCCTTCGACAGCAATGATCCATTAGCAAATATCCGCGCTTGTGTAGAACAAGGGGAGAAGGAAGCCATCGTCGAGCTTGTTAAAAAAGCCTTAGCAGACGGCATGGACCCATTAGATATTACGAAAAAAGGCTTATCTGAAGCGATGAACGTAGTAGGGGACAAATTTGGTTCTGGTAAATTATTCTTGCCACAAGTAATGCTTGCTGCTGAAACAATGCAAGCTGCTTTCAATACGATTAAAGAAATTATTCCTGCTAGTGAAAGTTTAGATAAAGGTACAGTCGTTGTAGCTACCGTTAAAGGGGACATCCACGATTTAGGTAAAAATATCGTAGCAGCCTTGCTTGAAAACAATGGTTACAAAATCGTCGACCTCGGTAAAGACGTTGATCCAGAAGTTATCGTTCAAGCTATTAAAGACAACAAGGCGGCTCTCGTTGGTATCTGTTCCTTGATGACTACAACAATGCCTCAAATCGACAATACTGTCGCTGCAATCCGTGCAGCAGGCCCTCAAAACTAAGATCATGGTAGGCGGCGCCGTAGTATCCCAAGACTACGCAGACCAAGCGGGCGCAGATATCTATGCTAAGGACGGTATCGCAGCCGTTAACCACGCTAACGATTTCTTTGAAACTTTAGAGAAATAATTTTTAATAAAGAGGTACATGATGACATTAAGAGAGAAACATCAACAAGGAAAGTTCACTATTACAGTTGAATTAGACCCACCAAAAAGTAGTTCTGCAGAAAAGGTTTTTGAACAAGCGGCTCGTTTGAAAGGGAAGGTTGATGCTATCAACATCGCTGACAGCCCTATGTCCAAAATGCGCATGAGCCCAATTTCTCTTTCTTATTTGTTGCAACACAACAAAGAGATCGAAACAATTTTCCACCTTACTTGCCGCGATCGTAATATCATCGGTTTGCAATCTGAATTGCTTGGCGCTGCAGCATTGGGCGTGCACAACATTTTAACCCTTACTGGTGACAAACCAGATAATGGGGACCATCCATTTTGCACAATCCGTATTCGAAGTAGATTGCATGGGCTTGCTCAACATCGCTAAGACATTGAATGCAGGTAAAGACCTTGCAGGCAACGACTTAGATGCACCTACAAGCTTCTACATTGGTGCTACTGGTAATCCTGGTGCTCCAGATTTAGAAATTGAACGCCAAAAATTGGCTGCCAAAATCCAAAATGGCGCGCACTTTGTTCAAACACAACCGATTTACGATTTAGAACAAGCAAAACGTTACATCGATACAATGTCTGAATTCGATATACCTATTATGCTTGGCTTGATTCCACTTAAAAAGCTTCAAAATGGCTACATACCTACACGAAAAAGTGCCTGGGATCAACCTTACTCAAGAGATCCTAGACCGCGTAGAAAAAAAGGCGGTAAAGAAGCGGGTACAGAAATCGCTATCGAAACATTAGAGCAAATCAAAAATCGCTGCAGGCGTACATATTATGCCTTTAAACGATATCGATACAACATTACATATCATTGACCACGTATAAGTCATTATAAGATTAACATAGAACACCTTTCCCACGGCCTCCATAGTGAGCTAGTCGACCTTAGGGAAAGAGAAGAGGATGCAAATCTATGATTTGCATCCTCTTGTTATTTATATAGGACAGTATTTGTTTATATTGTGCTAACAAGCAACTATATTCCCCTTTAAAAGATTACACTAGCGGTTTGTCTTTAATATCTTTTGGTTTGCGTGGGTATTGCTTAGGTGTTTTTACCTGTTTTTCTTGATGTACAGGATAGCTCGTTTATCATCTAAGGTTGGCAGCGTAACGGTTCGTACTTCTTCAAGCTTAGCTTTTTAGTGTACTGAGCGCTTTATAGGATTCTCCCACTTCTTCTTCATAGATAGCGCCTTTTTAAAGCCACCACGTAGCCATCTTCTTTTTACGTAGGGCACAGTCCATTCCAAGAGAATAGGTAAACGTGCCACTGCACGGCTCGTAGCAATATCGAAGCTTTCACGGTAATCTTGATGACTAAGATCCTCGGCACGGCCATGTAAGGTAGTGCAATTCGTCAAATTTAGCTCATCCATAATAGATTCTAGGAAGGTAAGACGTTTTTTCAAAGAGTCAAAGAGCGTAACCTTAAGGCTACGGTCATAGATTGCCAACGGAATACCAGGGAAACCAGCGCCAGTGCCAATATCAATAATAGACATGCCGGATTTAATGATATTTGAGTCATAGCAGGAGAGGGAGTCGATCATATGCTTTACTACAACCTCTTTCATATCTGTGATACCCGTAAGGTTGAGGTATTTATTTGTTTCAATCATGCGCGCGTAATACACATAAAAGTCTTTTGCTTGTTCTTCCGTACAGGGCAGACCAAATTTGGTCATTTGCTCCATCATGTATGAAACAAATTCAGACTCAGGTGCAATAGGCACATCGTATTTTTCTTTCATAAGTACTCCTAATCAATTATCAGATATTTATATGATAGTGAAAGTAATCGACATATAGTTAGAAAATCTAATGTCATATGGTACATCATATAAACAAATCTAGGTAATTAACAATATATATGTTATAAGAATAGTATTTCTTATTTCAAACCCTATAAAACTCAAAAATTTTTAAGCTATACGGCATTTTTTTAATCTATTTTTATATAAGTTAATATATGAAAACTAATAAAATGACCATTTAAGCGAAATATTTAAGTATTGTTTCTTTATATTATAGCATATTCTCAACTTATTCTCATTTAGAAACCAAAATATATGACCTGTGTAACACAAAATAGAGTAGGGAGAGATGTTACACCTACATTATCATTTAAAAATAAATAATTGAGAAATCGCTCTATCTTTTTGACTTATCTTTTGTGTATTTTTGTCCTATTTCAATGTGTATCTAAATTTCACTGTTTATTTCTAATTTATCACCATGAATGTTTTCTTCATACATAGGTTAAATTGTCTATTCTGAATGTACACTCGGTGTACTTCTCTAGTGTACATATTTTTATAGATAGAACAATAAAGGTTTTATAAATATTCATACAAATATACACAAAAATTCCATTATAATATGTATACAAAATTATACCTTGTTAAAATATATATCAAGGTATATACTTTTATTAACAAGGAGGTGATATGTATGACCACAGCAAAGCTATTCGAAAATGGCCGCAGCCAGGCTGTACGATTACCAAAAGAATTTCGGTTTAATGGTGATGAAGTAATCATCAACAAAATTGGAAATGTAGTTTTACTTATGCCAAAAGATGATGAGTGGGCAGGATTTGTAGCTGGTTTATCATTATTTACAGATGATTTTATGTGTAACGGACGGGAAGATATCGATCATCAGGAGCGTGAAGCCTTATGAAGTATATGTTAGATACAAATATATGTATTTATGCCATTAAGCAAGAGCCAGAAGTTGTACTACAAAAAATTTTAAAGCATCATCCTTCAGATATATGTATATCATCAATTACATATGCTGAGTTAATGCATGGTGTAGAAAAAAGTCAATCTAAAGATAAAAATAGATTAGCTTTAACACTTTTATTATCACCTATCCAAATTGTTGATTTTGACAGCCACGCTGCTGAGGAATATGGAAAAATAAAAGCGGATTTACAATCACAAGGGAAAGTTATTGGTCCTATGGATCTACTTATTGCAAGCCACGCAAAATCAAAGGGTCTTACCATTGTTACTAATAATACAAAAGAGTTTGAAAGAGTAACCCAATTAGAAGTTGAAGATTGGTCTAAACCATTAAGCTAATTAAAACTATAAATATTTACTAAAAAAGCTAGCTAATCACACATTAGCTAGCTTTTTTTATACAATCACATATTTTTATTTGCTTCGGTTATATTGTTCCAATTGAATTAGTAGAACAGATACATCCGCTGGGGATACGCCAGAGATACGGCTTGCTTGGCCGATGGAGTGAGGGCGAATTTTATTGAGCTTTTTGTTGTGCTTCAAGGGAAATGCCCTTAATTTCTGTATAATCCCATTCTTTTGGAAGAATTTTTTCTTCTAGTTTGCGAACCTTATCGACTTGGTCCATTTGCTTTTTGATGTAACCTTCGTAAGTAATGGAGATATCAACAGCTTCTTCAACGTCAGGTGTATAGCGTTTCAAACCAAAATGCTTCGGCTACGACAGCATAAGAAAGTTCGTTACGTTTTTACTGGATCGTAGGCGTGGATGCCCGTTCTAATAGGGGCTGTACCTAAACTTTCAAGCAAGGCTTGCGTTTCTTTAGATGGATTTACAGGTGTGTTTCGTAAAAAGCTCCATCGCTTCTTCGATATTAGCTTTTTTTGCAGTAAACTTAGCCCAACGATCGTCTTTTACAAGACCGATTTCACGGCCTTTTTCAGTAAGGCGCATGTCTGCATTATCTTGACGAAGCAATAGGCGATATTCGCTACGGCTTGTCATCATGCGGTACGGTTCGTTTGTACCTTTTGTTACGAGATCATCGATGAGAACACCGATGTACGCTTCGGAGCGAGCGAGGATGAAAGGTTCTTTGCCTTCAATCCACAAGGCTGCGTTGATACCAGCCATAAGGCCTTGAGCCGCTGCTTCTTCATAACCAGATGTACCATTCGCTTGACCAGCAGAGTAAAGGCCTTCAATATGTTTCACTTTAAGCGCTGGCGTCAATTGCGTTGGGTTCAAGCAATCGTATTCGATAGCGTATGCAGGACGCATGATTTCAACATTTTCAAGACCAGGAATGGTACGAAGGAACGCATATTGTACATCCATAGGAAGGGACGTACTCATGCCTTGTACATACATTTCGTTTGTACCAGTACCTTCTGGTTCTACAAATAATTGATGACGTTCTTTGTCGGCAAAGCGCACTACTTTATCTTCGATAGAAGGGCAGTAACGAGGGCCTACGCCTTCGATTTTACCGCTGTACATTGGAGCGCGGTGAATATTGCTATGAATAATTTCATGAGTTTTCTCATTAGTATACGTCAACCAACATACGTCTTCGTTACGGTTGATCCACTCGTCCATATAGGAGAAGGAGTGATGGTGAGCATCGCCTGCTTGTTCCACCATGTTTCAAAGTTAAGGGTGCGTTTATCTACACGGGCTGGCGTACCAGTCTTGAAGCGCATCAACTCAATGCCATTGTCGAGCAAAGATTGAGAGAAATGTTCTGCTACGCGTTGACCATTTGGGCCACCTACGTAGTCGATATCGCCAATGAGGATTTTACCTTTCAAGTAGGTACCTGTACAAAGAACAACAGCCTTAGCGCCATAGAATTCGCCAAGTTCTGTAACAATACCTGTTACCTTACCATCCTCAACCTTAAGCTCTGTTACCATGATTTGCTTAACATTGAGATTCTCTGTATTTTCAATGGTTTGTTTCATCAAATGTTGGTATTTGATTTTATCAGATTGGCAGCGCAAGGAATGCACGGCAGGACCTTTACCCATGTTGAGCATACGCATTTGAATAGCCGTAGCATCTGCGTTAATACCCATTTGACCGCCTAAAGCGTCAAGTTCATAAACAAGATGGCTTTTACCAGGACCACCCACGGCGGGGTTACACGGCATAAGCGCAATATTATCTAAACTGATGGTCGCCATCAACGTGCGATGACCCATGCGGGCAGCGGCAAGAGCCGCCTCACAACCAGCATGACCACCACCGATGACGATGACATCATAATTATCTACTGTGTACATATCAATTGAATTCCTTATAATTGTTACTTATTGTGAAAGTTTATTTTACTCAAAACAACGAGGCCGAATATCCCAGAGTCCAGTTCCTCACTGTGAATTTTCTTTAGGCTACGTTGTAGCCTAGAAAATTTTACGTTCGGAACAAAGCGATGCAGTGTCCCTGTCGTCGCGAGCTCCTCCATTGACTACTGCCCCTGCTTTCACTTACCCTAAACAGAAGCGACTGAATAGTTCGTCGATCATAGATTCACGGATGGTATCGCCCGTGATGTCGCCTAGTAGTTCCCAGGCGCTGCGCAGGTCGGTAGCTACAAAGTCTACTGGCATGCCCATATCGATGGAGGAGAGGGCTTCTTCGACTTGTGCCTTTGCTTGTTCCACAAGGCTGATGTGACGCACGTTACTGATCATGGCGCTGTTATCTTGTTTCACGCGACCGCCATAGACTAGTTCTTGTACCCATTTGGAGAGAACTGCAGAGCCTTCGCCTTCTTTAGCGCTGATGCGTTCGATAGCCGTAAAGGTTCCGTGTTCTTTAATATTTTCGTCTGTAACAACTTGTGCCACATCGGACTTATTGAGGAGTACGATGGTATTCAAACCGCTAACAGAGGTCAAAATTTCGATTTCTTCAGGGGTTAATGGAGTAGACCCGTCGATAACGCAGAGTACGATATCCGCTTTATTAATATAATCGCGAGCCCGTTCCACACCGAGGGCTTCTACCGTATCTTGTGTGTCTCGAATACCTGCCGTATCAATGAGGCGCAGAGAGATGCCTTCTACAGTCATATATTCTTCAATACTATCCCGCGTCGTACCAGGAATATCCGTTACAATAGCGCGGTTTTCGCGCAAGAGAGCGTTCATAAGGCTCGATTTACCTGCATTTGGACGGCCTACAATAACCGTCGTAATACCGTCGCGAATGAGGCGTCCCGTATTCGCTGTGGACAAGAGTTCATCCATAGCTTTCAAAATAGGCTGTAATTGGTCGCTAACCTCTTGGCTCGTTACGTCCTCAATATCCTCCCTCAGGATAATCGATGGTTACCTCTAAATGAGCAATCATAGCGATGAGCTGTTCACGCACATCTTTTTACAAAGGACGAAACTGTACCGTCCAGCTGCGATACAGCGAGGGAGAGTGAGTCCTCTGTTTTCGCTTCAATAATGTCAACGATCGCCTCCGCTTGGGTGAGGTCGATACGTCCGTTCATAAAGGCACGTTTCGTAAATTCGCCGGCCTCTGCCATGCGCACATCGTGATTTACGAGCAGTTTCAAGATTTGTCGAACCGGCACAATACCGCCGTGACACTGAATTTCCACCACATCTTCTGCCGTGTAAGAATGAGGGCCTTTTCATTAATAACACAAGAACCCTCGTCGATGGTCTTGTTCGTTGCTGGATCCACAATGGTCCCGTATTGAATCGTTCTATTTTTGGCGGTCCATCAAAGGAACGGTGCCAGCGCTCTTGAACAGGCTATTTTACAATAGGAAAAACTATCCTTGCCGCTAACACGAATAATACCAACCCCGCCGATGCCGGGCGGCGTCGCAATGGCCGCTATTGTATCATCTATATACATAAAAATCTCCGTATTTCGATAATCTATTATGCATTCCATAAGACATATGAAATCAAGATTCATCGTTTTGATTTACTGCTTGCAATATATGTTTTGGATATATCCAATATTCATGTCTTCGCCTGTGAAAGTTAAACTAAAACCAATCTTACCCGCGCGAAGATTAACTTAGGTTAGCTTTCACCATAACCTAAAAGAATAAAGGGGGCAGCCCCCAAATAACCGAAAAACCCAGTTACTCGGAAGCTGCACCACTATATTATTTTTTGTAAGAAATCACAACGTGACGGAACGGTTCGTCCCCTTCGCTGTTCGTTACAATATGTTTGTCCCCTTGAAGGGCAGTGTGAATGATTTTACGTTCAAAAGCATTCATCGGTTCTAAGGAAACCTTTTGACGGTTGCGTTTTTACCTTAGAAGCCAAGCGTTTCGCGAGATTCACCAATGTTTCTTCTCGGCGAGAACGGTAATTTTCCACATCCACAACGATGTGGCAATGGCCGGATACATCCTTGTGAGCCACGAGATTAGTTAAGTATTGGATAGCATCCAATGTTTGACCATGTTTGCCGATCAAAATACCTAGCTCTTCGCCGTGTACTTGGAATGTAATTTTATCTTTCGTCATCATTTTTTCGATAACTACTTTGAGGCCCATTTGAGTAAAACATATCATCGAGGAATTGTTTACCTTTTTTTCAGCAATTTCTTGTCGATCTTCTTTTTGAAAGTTCCTTTTTAGAAGGTTTTTCTTCTACTTCGTCATCAAAAGTTTCCACAGCTGCTGTTTCTTGCACTTCTGTTTTAGTTGTTGCAACTGGCTTGGAAGCAACAGCTACAGATTGTTCTTCTGCTTCAGCTACTTCTTCCACAGTAGCAGTTTTTTTGCCATAGATGTGAAGAATAAGCGCACAACTGCTGGTTTACGACCAATGCCCAAGAAGCCATTAGAAGGTTGTTCTAAGACCTTAGTTTCAACCAATTCTTGGCCATCTTCAGCCAATTGAGCTACACCTTTGGCAATGGCATCTTCAATGGTTTTAGCAGATACATCGATAAATTCCATAGTGTCTCCTATTTTTTTAGCTTCTAAGCCTTTGTAAATGAAATGTTGTTGCACTAAATTGGAACACATTGGATACGATCCAGTAAATAACTAAGCCAGAAGGGAAGTTAAGGGAGATGTAACCAATGAATAGAGGCATAAAGATTGTCATAATCTTTTGTTGTTGCGCAGCAGCACCAGTTGCACCGCTACCAGTTTGTTTAGACATAATCCAAGTGGACGCCGCACTCAATACTGGCAAAATGTACATTGGATCTGGTTCGCCAAGGCTAGGAAGCCATAAGAATTGTACATAGTTTTGATCGTATGGATAGCCTTGTAAAGCGTAGAAGATAGCGATCAAGAATGGCATTTGAACCAATAGAGGCAAGCAGCCAGCTAGTGGATTAACGCCCATTTCTTTTGTACAATGCACCCATTTCCGCTTGCAATCTTGCAGGATCGTTTTTTTGTATTTATTCTGCAATTCTTGCATGCGAGGCTGTAACTCTTGCATAGCCTTCATGGATTTAATTTGTTTAACAGTAAGTGGTGCTAAAATCGCTTTAATAAAGATTGTTAAAAGGATAATAGCTACACCGTAGCTTGGATAACCTACCATTTGAGTGAATTGGAACGCGTAAGTTACCAAAGAACTCATTAAATCAACGATAGGTTGGAATACACTACTTAAAAATTCCATTGTTTCTCCTTTTTCATACAGTCCGAAATCGTCCTTTGCGCATCTATATATCGTTATGGTATGGTCTAAATTTCATCCATACAGATGCTCAGGTATTTCCAAATCTGTGCTAAATGGTAATGGTGAAAGTTGCTTTCACACAACACATAACCAGCCTAAGCCCAAGTGGATTAGGGAACTGGATCGTAGCCACCCTTATGGAAAGGATGACAGCGAAGAATACGTTTTAAACCCATCCAGCTACCTTTCAAAGGACCATATTTTTCGATGGCCTGCAGAGTATATGTGGAACATGTCGGATAATAACGGCAACATCCAGGTTTTAAGGGAGATATGGCAAGCTGATAGAACCTAATTAAAAGTCGTAAAAGCATTGTTATACAGCGTTTCATAGAAATCTCCATATACACAAAAAGGACCAAAGCCTCTAACTTGTGGTCCTATTTATCATTTTGTACCAATAATTTGCTTTTTCGCAAGAGATACAAAATCTCCTTTTCCGCTTTTTCGTAGGTAGCGTTTTTCAGAGGGCCACGTCCAACAATTACGATATGATATCCTTCGCGAATGGAATGTTGATTGAGGCGATATACCTCTTTCATAAGGCGTCTAGCTCGGTTGCGCTCCACTGCACAACCAACCTTTTTGCCTGTTACAAAACCAATGCGAGTAGATTGCTTCGCCACGGGCATACGATAGAGTACACACATACGGCCTACTTCGTATTTACCATGCTTATATACAAGGCGATATTCATTATTGTGCGTCAGTCGTCTTGCTTTATCGAGGCAATAATCCATATGCATTGTCCTTAAGTCCTAAGAATAGAAAAACTTGGCAGCAGCGCCAAGTTTTTTCTCCTGCCTAACAGCTATTATATTATGCAGATAAGCGTTTTCTGCCTTTTGCACGTCTTCTTTTTAAAACGAGACGGCCACCGATAGTTTTCATGCGTTCACGGAAACCATGGGTACGTTTTCTCCAAAGAGTATTTGGTTGGTAAGTACGTTTCATTAGTAAAACACCTCCTCGTCATTTTGTATTGTTTTACTTATACCATAACAGGGTAATTATAGAGTTAAAACGTAAATTTGTCAATATTTTAGGGCTATTCTGAAAGACTTTTATATAGATTTTACTTAAATCTGATAGAACTTAAAACTGATACTACTTTTATAAGGAGAGGAATAGATGTGGTTTTCTCCCTCCATACGACACGTAAGTCGGTCAAAAATCCACATCTATTCCTGCTCCCAACACATTCTAATGACTACTATAACACCTACCACCAGTATAAAAAGTAGTATCAGTTTTTATAGCAAATCAATAAAAAGTCTTTCAGAATACGGATTTAAGATTTAACAAATTTTACCTTTTATCCTCTGAGAAGGAGATAGGGAATGATGTTACGTTTCCAGGGGGAGGAATATAGGGCTCCTTCATCGCTCCATACGACACATTTCGGTCAAAAATCCACATCTATTCCTGCTCCCAACACATTCTAATGACTACTATAACACCTACCACCAGTATAAAAAGTAGTATCAGTTTTTATAGCAAATCTAAAAGTCTTTCAGAATACGGATCTAAGATTTAACAAATCTTACCTTTTAACCTCTTGAATGGAAAAGGAGAAATTGATGTTACGTTTCCAAAAGAGGGCTCCTTCATCGCTCCATACGACGCGTAAAGTTGCTCAAAAGGACCCTATATTCCCTCCATAAGTAAATCCTAATGTCAACTTACACACCACTACACGATGTAAACGTAACATCAATTATTCAGCAACACAAGAACTCACATTCTAATCTTTTATATAAGACAAATTTACCTTTTGATCTCTGATTGTGGAAAGGGGGCAAGTAGATGCTGTTAATTTCCTCTGACTTCTCTCCCCAATTTTCATTTAAGTTGTGTAGATAACGTTTTATAAACAGGTCTAATGTAGATTGCTAAAAGGTATATCTATTACTTTTCCAGTTGTGTGTATAGAAATTATAAAATTATCTGGTTGGAGGAGGGGAAGTGAAACTACTTTTTGAGTGACTTACGCGTCGTATGGAGCGATAAAAGTAGTTTCACTTCCTATCCAAAAAGTAATAGATATACCCAAGAAAATTTAAAATATACATTATAAACAGTTTATAAAAAGTTATCCACAGATTGAATGACAAATTACTTATTTTTTGGTACAATCATAACTGAAATTAGGAAAAAGTATATATTTTTATAAGTTTTTGTTGGATAATTTTTAAAGTTATCCACATTTTTTCTCTTTTGACCTGTGTAATCTATAAAAGTCAGTTATTATCTGGTTGGAAGAGAATTTTATTTTCACTTATTCACAGGTTGTGCACAGGTTATTCACAGGAATAATATGGTTTTCCACAGCTTTTACAATAGTTATACACATTATTCCTAAAGTTATACACATTTATCGTAATAGTTATACACAAGAGGCACGTCATGCAATCATTTGATTTGAATAATATATGGGAACATATATTGCAAGAGGCGAAAAAGAACATGCAACATTTGCCTGACGCATTGTACTTGCGCGTTACGTCATCGTTGATTCCCATGTCTCTCGACAGTCATTCGATCCATATTGGGGTCATGCAAACATTTGTTAAAAACTTAATCGATCAGCAGCCGCAGATTAGCAAGGCTTTGCAGGATGCTATTACTACGGTTATCGGTTCTCATCGGGATATGGTGTTATTCGATTTCAACCAAGAGAGTATAGATACTACCTTTGTTGATGAAAGTCTCATCGATGATGCTCCTGTAGTGGCTCCACCGATGCCATTACCGCCTGTGGTAGAGGAAAAAGCTCAACAAGATGAGTTCTACACACCGGTATATCAAGAGCCTGTCTATATCGACCGCACACCAGCGCCTGTGAATATTCCAGATGAGCCAATGGTAGCGCCTAGTAAAACGGTTGAAACTACAACACCTACATTACAGTCTGATAATGTGCCTGTAGATTTGTCCTTGTCTAATCTCAATCCAGCGTACCGTTTTGATAACTACGTTACAGGTAACGCCAACCGCATTCCTTTTGGGGCGGCTCAAAATGTAGCTGAGTTCCCAGGCGGCGACTATAATCCGCTCTTTATCTACGGCCCATCAGGTCTAGGTAAAACGCATTTGATGCACGCCATCGGCAATGCCATCAAGGAAAATCATCCACACATGAAGGTTATGTCCATTACGAGCGAAAACTTTATGAACATTTTCGTCGAAACATTGCAGCGTAACCAAGGTAAATTGTTCCGCAACACATTCCGCAATATCGATGTACTCATGATCGACGATATTCAGTTCCTTGAAAGTCGTGAAAGTACGAAAACTGAGCTATTTAATACGTTCAATGAATTATTAAATAACAACAAGCAAATCGTCCTCACCTCTGATACGATGCCAAACGATATGGAGCAATTCGAAGATCGTCTCCGTTCTCGTTTCCAAGCTGGCTACATTGCTACCATGGAAAATCCAGATTTAGAAACGCGCATTGCCATCTTTAGATCTTGCTAGAACGAGAATATAAGAAAAATCGCGTTATCCGCATCGATAACGACTCCATCAACTACGTGGCGTTACAATTTAGCGAAAACGTCCGCGTATTGCAAGGTGCTTTCACCAAATTAATCGGCACCGCATCTATCGATCAACGTCTTGAATCTATCGACCTAGAATATACAAAACAAGCCTTGGCTGGCCTCGTTCATACAGAAGAGGTGAACATGGTTAATATTGAAAGTATCCAGAATTTTGTAAGTTCTTATTTCAATATTAAAAAGCAAGATTTACTCGGCAAGAAGAGAAAAGCCCAATTCGCATTCCCACGGCAAATTGCCATGTATTTATGCCGCGATATGATCAACGAAAGTTATCCGCAAATCGCAGCTGCTTTCTCTCGTGACCATACGACAATTCTCCATGCGTACGATAAAATCACGAAGGAAATTGAAAAAAACGAAGAAACAAAACGCATAGTAGGAGAAATTAAACAGAAATTAACAACCTGTGGATAACTCTGTGGATAGATGGTGCATAACTTTGTGGATATTCAAAAACTTGCACTTTCCTGTGAGTATGTGGATAAGTAGGTACAAACTATCAACATAGTTATACACAACCAAAAAATCACACAGCTAGTGGCCCCAATTCACTTTTACACATATGAACAGGCCCCTACTATTACTACTACTAAAACTAACAAACAATCAAAAAACCAGTAGAAACAGATCTATCGCAGAATATCTATAGAGCATCTACGATAGCAAACATAGAATATTACAAACAAACATACAAATCATAAAGGAGTAACATATGCATATTACATTCCCAAAAGCAAATCTCCAAAAAGCAATCAACGTATTGCAAAAGGTATCTCAAAATAAAACAAGTTCCAATTTACCAGGTGCTATCTACATGACAACAAAAAATGGCCAAGTAGAATTGCAAGGTAACGACTTTGAACTCGGTATTCGTTTAACCATCGACGGCGACATCAAAGAACCTGGCACATTAGTAGTTGGTTCCCGTTATTTCCAAGAGTTAATTCGCAAATTACCTGGCGATACTATCGAACTTTATAAACCAGAGGACGGTAATTCTTTAACAATCACATCTGGTTCTTCCGAATTCAACCTCGTAACATTACATCCAGATGATTTCTCATTGGTTGAACAAATTCACGACCAAGATCATGTAAACATCGATAGCTTTGCTATGAAAGAACTCATCGATTTAACAAATTACGCAGCTGCAACAGACGAAGATCGTCCTGTATTTACTGGTGCTCTTCTTGAAATTAAAGAAAATGAAGTCACTATGGTTGCTACTGATACACATCGTATGGCTGTTAAAAAAATTACTATTGATGAACCAGCAACTACGCCAATGCGTGCTATCATTCCAACAAAAACGTTGGCTGAAGTATCTCGTTTATTACCAACAGATAATCCAGCGACGATCGACATCATTTGAATCGCACACAAATCGTATTCAACTTTGAATCGATTTACATCATTTCTCGCTCGATCGAAGGCACGTATCCTGAATATGAAAAGGTAATTCCTTCCCCACTCGACTCTAGCGTTGTTATCGACCGCCGCGAATTCGCTGGTGCCGTTGACCGCGTATCCTTGTTGGCTAAAGATATCAGCTATAACGTAATTCGTTATGATTGGTCTGAAAGCAATGTAACATTGTCTACTCAAAATACTGAAATAGGTATGGCAAAAGAAGACGTAGCTGTTGAATTTAAAGGAACACCTTTCACTATCTCCTTCAATGGCCGCTACATCTCTGACATCTTGCGTCACAGCACAGGCGATAACATCCACTTGTTCTTAAAAACAAAAACGGTCCAGTTGTTATTCGCCAAGACAATAATCCGAACTATACATACGTAGTAACACCAGTTCGTACGAACGCTTGATTTTTAAATAGGATTGTTTTTTTAGAAAAAAATATTATTACGTTGTATATTTTTATTGAATTAATATACAAATCTATATTAGGTAATGATGATTAAAAGTCATTATTACCTAATTCCCTATATAGTTATAAATTGTCCATTATAGGAGGACGTTATGAAAGAGCAACAGCAGGTACCCATTCATACGGAGTACATTCAAATCGATCGAGTTGTTGAAGTTAGAAGGCATTATCGAAACGGGTGGTCAAATCAAATCCTTTATCGATGAAGGCATCCTTACTTTGAATGGTCAAGTTGTAACAGAAAAACGCAAGAAATGTCGCGTTGGGGACGTGATTTTCTTGCGAAGGTCTCGATGTGATCTCGTAATTACTCAAGAGGAGGCATAATCGGTGAGAATTGACTCACTGCAATTATTCCAGTTTCGTAATTACAAGGATGTACAGATTCAGTTCAATCCGGAGATTATTGTTTTTGCACGGCACCAATGGGGCTGGTAAGACGAATATCCTTGAATCAATCTATGTAGGTACTATTGGTAAAAGCCATCGGACCAATGATACATCAGACATGCTCATGTTCAATGCTGAGGAAGCAGGTATTGTCGTTAAGTTCGAGAAAAAGGATACGCCTCAAAAGGTAAATATTAAGTTATTCCGCCAAGGTCCTAAGGATATTCAGGTTAAACGATACTAAAATATCTCAAAAAAAGAACTGATTGGTACATTAAATACAGTTATATTCTGTCCTGAAGATTTACAGCTCATCAAAGGGGACTCCATCGGGACGTAGACGCTTTCTAGATATGGAAATCTCTCAGACTAGCGCTACTTACTATCATCAGTTGATGCAGTATAATCGGTTATTACAGCAGCGCAATGCTATCCTTAAAGAATATAGAGGAAGCAAAAACATACCTCTTGAAGAATGGGATTTGCAATTAGCCGATATGGCGAGTTTTATCGTAAAAAAACGGTTAGAAAGCTTAAAGAAAATCAATCTTCTCATCGATTTGATGAACCGTAAAATTGACGGGTGGTCTTGAGAATTTGACCATCGGTTATGAACAGCCATATATGGATAATGGATCCTTAGAATTTACAAAGGAAGGCTTTTACGAGCGCATTAAAGCAGCGTTGCCGCAGGATCGTCATCGGATGACCACCAGCGTAGGTCCTCACCGCGATGATTTACGATTCTTTTCCGATGCGATGGATTTAAAGAAATTTGGATCCCAAGGGCAGCAACGAACGGCTGTATTGTCCTTAAAATTGAGTGAGCTTGAGTTTATTAAGTCCGAGGTTGGGGAATATCCAGTTCTGCTACTAGATGATGTATTGAGCGAACTTGATGAATCGAGACGAGCGAATTTATTGCAGTTTATTCATAAACGTATTCAAACATTTATTACGACTACAGATATTCACGATTTAAAGATTTGAAATCGGTTCAATTTATTTCTTGTGAAGGGGGAAAGGTTCAGTATGGACAGCCTTGATCTTTGTTTACCAAAGGCCTTATCAAAACTGAATTTACTGGAACAATATAAATTAAATACCCTCGTTCACAAGTGGCGTAATGTAGTGGGCGATGTCATTGCGGAGCATACAAAAATTGTGTCTATCAAGCCTCCAGATATGGTAATTAGTGCAGATAATTCCATGTGGATGCAGGAATTACAGATGCAAAAACGGCGTATTATCGAGGCGATTAACAAGTATTACCGCCAAGAGGTCATCACAGATATTCGCTTTATTATGAAACGTCAGAGCTATGTGAAAGCAGAGAACAATACGTCTATAGATCTTCCTGACAAAATAGGGGAATCTAAAAAGATTAATTTTGCAGATATTGTGCTTTCAAAAGAAGACGTAGAAGCCATCGATAAATCGTTAGAACAAACGGATAACGAAGAATTAAAGGCTGCTTTCAGAAAAGTACAAATTACGGCTCGAAAGAGGGAAATCTATTTAGAGCAGCATGGCTATCATCGTTGTGGTCGATGTGGTATGCACATGGAATCGAAAAAAGAAATCTGTCCCACATGCGAATACGAATTGCATCGAGCTCATATTAAGGACATTAAGGCGGTCATTAGAAAGTATCCGTACTTTAAATATAGCGACTGTCAGCAGTTTATACAGTGTACCTTCCCAGACTTTGCAGAAGCCATGCGGGAATCTATATACTTTTACTTGGATAAAATTTATAAAGGGTCTATCAATCGTCGTCACATGTATATGGTGGCTATGCTCATCACTCATAAGAAGCCTGATGAGTTGACAGACCAGCACGTTATTAATTTGTGCAACAAATATCGATCAAAGTTCCTTGCTGAAGAGGAACAGCGCAAAATTGATTCATTAAATGGGACATTAGAAAAGTAGAGGAGGCATTCCTATGTACGTTCATATTGGGGATACCGTTTCCGTACCGATTGAATCCATCATTACTATGGTGCATGCTAAGGGCGGAAAGTCCCATAAAAGTCCTATTCATCACTATGAAAGCTTAGAGTATATCGCCATGGTGCCAGAGGAGCAAATCAAGACTTATGTGGTCACTGATGATTGCGTTTATGGATCTGGTATTAGTATTAAGACTTTAATGAGGCGAATTGATGAATTTTATAGTATAATAAAGAGATAAGTTTAATCTGTACATGTGTTGTCATACAAATTCTAGTATGTACAGTGAGATAGATTGTTAGGAGGAGTTTGTTTCATGCCTGAACAAAATTATGGCGCTCAGAATATTCAGGTTCTTGAGGGTCTCGACGCGGTGCGTAAACGCCCGGGGATGTACATTGGTAGTACGTCTGCCCGCGGTTTGCATCACCTCGTATACGAAGTTGTAGATAACTCTGTAGACGAAGCGCTTGCTGGTTACGCTACACACATCGAAGTGTCCATCAATCCAGATAATAGTATTACTGTTGTCGATGATGGCCGTGGTATCCCAACAGGGATGCATGAATCTGGTATGTCTGCGGTAGAGTTAGTATTAACTAAATTGCATGCCGGTGGTAAATTCGGCGGTGGCGGCTACAAGGTATCTGGTGGTCTTCACGGCGTAGGTATTTCCGTAGTAAATGCGTTGAGCGAATGGACTAAGGTTCAAGTAGCTCAAAATGGTATCATTCAAGAAATTTCCTTTGCTCGTGGTCACAAGACTTCCGAGTTGCACGAAATTGGTAAAGCAGAAGGTACTGGTACTACAGTTATCTTCAAGCCAGATGCTGAAATCTTTGAAACTACAGTATTTAGCTTTGATACATTGAAAGTGCGTTTACAAGAATTGGCATTCCTTAACAAAGGCCTTCGCATTACATTGAGCGATTTGCGCCAAGAGGAACCTCGTGTTGAAAGCTTCCACTACGAAGGTGGTTTGAGTTCTTTCATCACATTCTTGAACGAAAATAAAGAGGTTATTAATCCAACTGTTATCAACATTGAAAATACAAAAGATGACGTAGTAGTAGACGTAGCATTGCAATATAACGATAGCTACAGCGAAAACTTGTTGTCCTTCGTAAATAACATCAACACCGTTGACGGTGGTACACATCTTTCTGGCTTCCGTGCTGCTTTGACTCGTACCCTCAATGATTATGGACGTAAATCTGGCTTAATCAAGGAAAATGAGTCTAACCTTTCCGGTGAAGACGTACGTGAAGGTTTGACAGCTGTTGTTTCTGTAAAGTATTGGAACCTCAGTTTGAAGGCCAAACAAAAACTAAACTTGGCAATAGCGAAGTTAAAGGTATTACAGATGTTATCGTGTCTGATGGTCTTAAAACATTCTTTGAAGAACATCCGCAAGATGCGAAGAAAATCATCGAAAAAGCGACTATGGCAAGCCGTGCTCGTGAGGCAGCTCGTAAAGCCCGCGACTTAACTCGCCGTAAAAATGCTTTGGAAATTTCCAGCCTTCCTGGTAAATTGGCAGATTGCTCCGAAAAAGATACATCTATGACTGAAATTTATCTAGTCGAAGGTGACTCTGCGGGCGGTTCTGCAAAACAAGGTCGCGACCGTCGATACCAAGCGATTTTGCCGTTGCGCGGTAAAATCCTTAACGTAGAAAAAGCGCGTCTTGATAAGATTTTGGCGAATAACGAAATTCGCTCCATGATTACTGCTTTCGGTACTGGCATTGGGGAAGAATTCGATATTACAAAATCCCGTTATAACAAGATTATTATTATGACAGATGCGGACGTTGACGGCGCTCATATCCGTACATTGTTATTAACATTCTTCTACCGCTATATGAAACCATTGGTGGAAGAAGGCCATATTTATATTGCTCAACCTCCTTTGTACCAAATCAAGAAGGGTAAATCCCAATGGTATGTATATTCTGATGCAGAATTAGCTGCTAAACTTGATGAAGTAGGCCGTGAAGGCATCGCAATTCAACGATACAAAGGTTTAGGTGAAATGAACCCTGAACAATTATGGGAAACTACTATGAACCCTGAAAATCGTACGATTTTACAAGTAAGCTTGGAAGATTCTATCGAAGCTGACAAAATCTTTACGGTTCTCATGGGCGATAAGGTAGAACCTCGTCGTAAATTTATTGAAGATAACGCAAAATACGTGCGTAATCTAGATTTGTAAGAGGTGCACCATGGCTGATAATCAAAATAATAACGTAGAGTTTACGTCTAACACAGCATCAACATTTAAAACGTACTCTGAAAGCGCGTCATATGAATATGATCGCTCTCGGCGGTGCTATCGGTACTGGCTTATTCGTTGCTGGTGGTGAAGTAGTAAGTACTGCAGGGCCTGGTGGTGCTCTTGTAGCTTATGGCCTCATTGGCCTCATGGTTTACTTCCTCATGACTTCTCTTGGGGAAATGGCTACTTACTTGCCGATTCCTGGTTCCTTCGGGACTTATGCAAAACGCTATGTAGATCCTGCCTTTGGTTTTTGCCTTAGGTTGGAAACTACTGGTTTAACTGGGCTATTACCTTGGCTGCTGAAGTATTAGCAGGGGCGCTCATCATGAAATATTGGTTCCCTGATGTGCCTGCCATCGTATGGTCTGCTTTTGTTCTTGCTCATTCTATTCGGCTTGAACTATTTATCAACTCGTTCCTTTGGTGAAAGTGAATATGTGTTCTCTAGCATCAAGGTTATTACCGTATTCGTATTCCTCTTCTGTGGCTCCATGCTCATCTTTGGTATTGGCGAAACATCCCCAGGATTTACGAACTGGACAGTAGGAGAAGCACCATTCGTAGGTGGTTTTGGTTCTATCCTTGCCATCTTCATGGTAGCTGGTTTCTCCTTCCAAGGTACTGAGCTTATCGGCGTAGCCAGCTGGTGAAAGCAGAAGACCCTGAAAAGAACGTGCCAAAAGCGATTAACTCTATCTTCTGGCGTATTCTATTGTTCTATATCGAGTGCTTTCACAGTTATCGGTTTCTTGATTCCTTATACAGATCCAAATCTTTTGAATTCTAGTGTAGAGAATGTATCTATTTCTCCATTTACACTCGTATTTGACCGCTTTGGTTTTGCCTTTGCTGCTAACTTTATCAATGCTATCATCTTAACGGCAGTACTCAGTGCTGGTAACTCTGGTCTATATTCTTCTACGCGCATGCTATACGCACTCGCTAAAGAAGGTCAAGCACCTCAAATCTTCGCTAAGCTTAATAGCCGTGGCGTTCCAGTGCCAGCGTTAGTCTTAACGACTGCAATCGGGTTATTTGCATTCCTTACAAGCTTCATCGGTGAAGGTACTGCATATACATGGATTGTTAATATCTCTGGTCTTTGCGGCTTTATCGCATGGGTTGGTATCGCAGTATCTCACTATCGTTTCCGTCGTGCCTTCATTGCACAAGGCAGAGATCTTAGTGAATTGCCTTACAAAGCGTGGTTATTCCCAGTAGGTCCAATCTTGGCGTTCATTCTTTGCGTCATCATCATTGCTGGTCAAAACTACTCTGCTTTCACAGGCGATACAATCGACTGGTATGGCGTATCCGTTGCGTACATTGGGTTGCCAATCTTCTTCGCAGTTTATCTAGGCTACAAATACATCAACAAAACTAAAGTTGTGCCGTTGAAAGAAGTTAACCTAGATCGCGACTTCGATAGATAATGAGGAGAGCATTATGATTATTACAACAACTTTTCATATTGAAAACAAACCTGTACAAGAGTACAAAGGTATTGTATTTGGTGAAGTAGTAGAAGGTCGTAACTTTGTTAAAGACTTCATGTCTGGTATTCGCGATATCGTTGGTGGTCGTAGTGGCAGCTATGAAGATTCTTTGATGAGTGCCCGCCAAGCAGCTCTCGATGAAATGTCTCAACGTGCTTCTAAATTGGGTGCTAATGCTATTATTGGCGTATCCTTCCAATATAGCACTGTAGGTGCACAAAACGGCATGCTCATGATTACATGCAATGGTACAGCTGTTGTAGTTTAATAGATGGTAGACTACGTTAGATATAACTGTTAATATAATCCTAAGGGAAATAAGTAAGTTGCAATGTATTCTTGTGACTAAAAAACAGCAGGCTTTAGTCCTGCTGTTTTTATGTTACTTATTTATAATTAAATCCCCTAATCAATGTGTAAAGCGATATAGCTTTTACAAAGATTAGGGGATTTTTACTAAGTAAATAAAGTTTCTAGTACATATTAGATTTTACAAATGTAGGTATATTTGTAATTATTTAATCTTGTACCAGCTTGCGTACATGACTGGTAGTACGATAAGTGTTAGCACCGTTGCCACTAGTAGGCCGCCGCTGAAGGCGATAGCTAGTGGACTCCAGAATCATGATCCCATGAGAGGAATCATGCCTAAAAATCGCTGCGAGAGCGGTAAGCATGATAGGGCGGAAACGAAGTGTAGCGGAGTTGATAATTGCTTCACGAGGTTTTTGGCCTTCTGCCTTGTGGATTTCGATTTGGTCTAACAAGATAATGGAGTTACGAATGATCATACCCGATAGGGCGATGATACCTAGTATGGCCATAAAGCCTAACGGCGTTCTCGTAATATTCAGTGCTAATACGACACCGATGAGGCCTCAGTGGGGCTGTGAGTAAAGCCATTATCATGAGGGCGATACGCTTCAATTGGAACATGAGGATTGTCGCGATCACAAAGAGCATAATCGGCATTGGTTTTTAATAATCTTTGAACCGCTGTTACGCTCTTTTTCAGCAGCACCGTCTAGCTCAATCGTATAGCCTGTAGGCAAGGAATCGCGAATGTCTTGTAAGGATTTATAAACCTCTTTCGTTTTCGCATTGCCTAAGACGCCAGGTTTTACATTAGCATACACACTGATGGTAGGCATCATGTTACGGTGCCAAATAATACCATCCTCTTGCGTCATGGTAATAGTTGCAATTTGGTTAAGTGGTACGTAGGAACCGTTGCCTGTTTGAATAGGTAAGGACGAAAGGGCACTTAAATTATGCTGTTCGTTGCCGCCTAAACGGAAGGTAACAGGTATAGTTTGATTGCCTTCGTAATATTCACCAGATTTTGTACCAGATAATAGACTTTGTAAGTGCAAGGATACAGCGTAGCTATCGATACCTAGTAGGCGCGCCTTGTTCGGATCGATGTGAATATTGGCTACTGGTTCTGTATCTGGCCAGTCAAAGGATATATTCTGTAAATCCTTGTCGCCTTGCATTTTGGCTTTTACTTGGTTTGCAAATGTCTTTTTACCACCTGATCAGGACCTGCTACGCGGAGCATAACAGGATACTTAGATGGAGGCCCTGATTTTGTACAAACTGAGCATTTACAAGAGCTGATGGGAATTCTGTATTTAAGTAAGACGTTAATTCATTATATAGGTTATCTCGGTCCTCTAAGGATTTTGTAACGATTACATATTGTAAGAAATTGTTTCGTTGCAATTCAGGTTCCAAGGTGAGGACAAAACGAGGTGAACCTTGTCCAATATTGGATGAGAACGTTGCAATGCGTTCATCCCCTTGCAAATGTTCATCGACGATCTTTGCTTGGTTAGCGGTGTACTCAATGGATGAGCTTTGAGGGAACTGCATGGACACGATAATTTCATTACGCGTTGATGACGGGAAGAATTCCTGCTTGATCAATGGTAGTGAAAGTAGGGATAACACAAAGGCACCTAAGGTGATGAGTAATACTACCTTATGATGTCCTAAAGCCCAATGTAAAAAGCTTTTCAAACTTTTTCATAGAAGGTCACGCTTAGCTTGTGCATGATATGGTCTCGTTTAGTCCATTCTGATTCAGGTTTTGGTTCTTTATTTTCGATGATTTTATAACCGAGAACAGGGCTGACGAGAACAGAAGCAAACCATGATAGGATGAGAGCCATAAATACAACGATGGATAGAGATTTTTGTAAAATTCTGCTACCATACCTTCTGCTAGTGCTAATGGCAAGAAGCCTGCACAGGTAATAAGCGTACCGGATAGCATAGGGAACGCCGTCGATTGGTAAGCAAAGGTGGCCGCTTTAAAGTGTCCCCAACCTTCTTCGAGTTTAACGCTCATCATTTCTACAACGATAATGGCGTCGTCTACGAGTAGGCCCAGTGCTAAGATGAGGGCACCCTAGGCTAACCTTGTGCAAGTAAATACCGTTTTCATACATCAAGATGAACGTCGTAGACACAACGACTGGAATGGTGAGGGCTACTACGACACCTGTTCGCAAGCCAAGGGATGCAAAGCTTACGAGCAATACGATGGCGATGGCTTCAAATAAGGATTGAGAGAAATCGCCAATGGATTCTTTAACAATGTGAGGCTGATTCGATACTTGACTGAGTTCGAGGCCTGCAGGAATGGTTTTCTTTAATTCCGCCAGTTTTTTTATCGATCGCTTCGCCAAATTCGATATTATTCCCCCCTGCATCCATAGAGATGGCAATGCCAATGGCTGGTTTGCCTTCAAAGTAGAACTGTGGATTGCTAGGGTCTTGATAGGTCATAGTTACATCAGCCATGTCGCCGAGTCGCAACGTTTGATTATTGATGCGAATTGGCATATCTTGTACCGCTTGAGGGCTATCGAATAGGCCATTAACGCGGAGATATACATTGTTTGTATCTGTCGTAATCATACCAGCTGGAACCATCATACTTTGCTGTTTGATAGCCGTTAATAGCTGTTGTGTGCTGACTTGATAAGATGCTAGCTTATCCTTGTCGATCGTTACATTAAGGGTTTGTTGTTGAACTCCAATGAGGCTGATTTTTTAACATTAGGAACTGATAAAAGCTGACGTTTCAAGTCTTCTGCTTGTTGCCGCTTTTTCTTCGTACGAATATTCATCACCACTGATGGCGTAAATGATGCCGTATACATCGTCGAATCGATCGTTGATGGTAGGGCCTTTGAACGCCTTGCGGCAGTGATTTTCATTCGTCGTCGATCATATTCCGCGCTTCTTCCCAAAGCGGGACGAATTTTTATCAGATGGCAAAATCTTCTTTCAGATTAATATAAATTACCGATTTGCTGCCGTCTGTGAAAGATTTCGTATAATCCACGCCAGGTGGATCGCGCAATTTTTCTTCTAGTTTGTCCGTTACCTCGATCTGACATTTCTTGTGGGGAAGCCCCCGGCCAAGCAACGCCGACCACCATGGTGCGCATCGTAAAGTCTGGGTCCTCCATACGGCCCCATTTGAGAGTACGAGAAGATACCAAAGGTGAGGAGCACAGCCATGAAGTAGTAGATAATGGACTTGTGTTTGAGAGCCCATTCGGCTAAGTTAAATTGTTTCATTGACTAACCGCCGTCCCTTCTTGTAACTGTTGGGTACCTGCGGTGATGACAATGTCGCCTTTAGCTAAGCCAGATGTGACGATAACTGAGTTTTGACCAAAATCGCCTGTTTTGATAGGAACGAGATGGGCCTTTTTATCGCGGATGATATAGACTGCATTGTTGCCGTTCGAGTCTTTCACAAGAGCCGTCAAAGGAATCGTAATATTGCTAGTATCTGTTGTCGTTAGATTTACGTTAACAGTCATACCTAGTTGTACTTCACTAGATGCATTTTGTAAGGCAATTTTTACGGTATACGTTCTCGCCACAGGATCTGGGACTGGTGAAATCTCACGTACAACGCCTTGCACCTTTACATCTGGCAAGGCCCAGAAGGTAATAGTGGCAGGGCTACCTACGTGAATTTTACTCAATTCTTGTTCTGGTAAAGCGATAACTGCTTCTGGATCGTGACCAGCTGCTAAGGTACCAATGCTTTGACCTGCTGCGACCACTTGGCCTGATTCAAGATTGAGGGCCGTTATAATTCCCGTATCTGGAGCCGTTAAGTTGGTGTAACTATTTTGATTGCTACTCAAATTGAGGCTTGCTTTGGGCCTGTTGTAGTTGAGCAGCTGTCGCATTCAATTGGTTTTCCGCTTGGTCTAATTGCAATTTACTAATTGCTTGTTGCGCATAGAGTTCGCGGTATCTGTTAGCATTTGTTTCTGCTAATTCGTAAGCCGATTGAGCTGCTTTTACGGCGCCTTCTGCATTTTGCATTTGTGCTGCCGTATCAGAACCGTTGATTTGAGCAATCACTTGTCCTGCTTCTACTACATCACCAACATTAACAAATTTGTTGATAACGCGGCCTCAATTTGAAAGGCTAGTTTAGTTTCCGTCTTATTGTGGATGGTGCCTGCATAACCAGCACTGGTAGTGCCTGATTCTTCACCGATGGTGATGGTGCGCACCTTGAGGCTTGTATCCTCAGGTGGCTTTTCTGATCCACAACCACTTATGACGGCAGTCCCTATTAATAGGGCCCCTATGGTTGCTATGACTCTTGGATTCATAGAATCTCTCCTTTTACTACCACACATAAGCCCTATGAAAGCTGCAACATATTCGTTACAACTAAGCATCATAGGACTTTTTATTGTTAGCATATTTTCTAAATACATACACAAGATAAGGATATAGAAATACTATTCTACTTATATATTTTATACAATTTAATAATACTATATTTAAATATATAATTCTACCCTTTATGCGGAATATAAAAGGATTATATACTTATTTGACATATTTGTTAGTATATTTTTGAACATATGTCTTTTTTTATTTTTAAAATCATAGGTTGTTAGGTTGTTAGTAATAAAAAGTGAGTCCTCCTTAGAGAACTCACTCTTTTATCATGTTTATAAGCTTTTTATATACTGTTTGTTATCTTATTACCCTAAATTATTAAGGCTTAATTATCTTTAAATACCTAAATTATTAAGGTTTAATCGTTAATAATAGTAAGCTAGTAGATGTTATTATTTTTCTTCTTCTTGTTCTACAATAGGTTCTTCATAGGTAACAAGGATTTTGTCGATACGGGTATTATCCATGTCGATGACTTCAAAGGTATAGCCATTCCATTTTGCCTTGTCTAGTTCTTTTGGAATGCGACCGAAGAGCAGATTCAAAAGGCCACCCATAGTTTTTGTACAAGTCATCTTCTTCGCCTGGTAATTCTTCATCGATGTGGAAGAATTCTTTAAATTCATCTACGTCGAGTAGACCGTCTACGAGCCATGCACCATCGCGTTCGATGATTTTATTTTCTTCTTCTTTGATTTCGTCTTCACCAGAAGGCATGAGGCCTACGATTTCTTCCATGATGTCATGCAAGGTTACGAGACCTGTGAAACCGCCGTACTCATCGAGGATAATAGACTCGTGAACGCCTTCAGTACGAAGTACGTTCAATAACTTCATGAGTGGAATGGATTCTGGAACGAGGACAGGTTCCTTGAGACAAGACTTGATAATATCTTGAATGGAACTTTCACTAGGACGTTGCATAATTTGAACTAATACGTCAGATACGGTAACGAGACCATTTAGTTCGTCCAAGGAATCGGTGCCAACAGGAATGCGATAATGGTTGGCATTTTTGAGGACATCCATGATTTCGTCCTCAGTGCCGTTTAGGTCGATCCATTTTGAGCTGTGTACGCGGCGTCATCACGTCGCCAGCGTTCATATCTGCAAGGTGGAAGATATTTTTCTACGAGAATTGGTTCCTCTTCTTCGTAAGCACCCATAGCAACGCCTTCGGTGAGCATCTTGTTGATTTCAGACTCTGTAACAGGAGCCTCTTCTTTCACAGTCACGCCTAGTAATTTTAAGAGGAACTCTGTGGAAACGCCGAGAAAGCTAACGATTGGCTTTTAAGGCTACAGACAACCAATAAATCGGTTTTGCTACGACTACGGCAATGCTTTTCAGGACTATTTAAGGCTAAACGTTTCGGCACGAGTTCGCCAATAACGAGGGATAAATAGGTGATAACCGTAACGATGAGTAAGGAACTAATGGATGCTGCATAGGGCTCAATGCTTGGAATATTAGCTACTAAAATCTCTTCTAAAGGACCAGAGAAGGTCGCACCAGAATACAAACCAGTTAAAATACCAACGAGGGTAATACCAATTTGAATAGTAGAAAACATATTATTAGGGTTCTCTGCTAATTCGAAGGCTTTTTTAGCACGTTCATTGCCCGCTTCTGCTAATTCTTCGAGTTTACGTTTTTTCGCATTGACGATGGCTAACTCCGTCATGGAGAATAAGCCATTGGCGATGATTAATATGACGATAATTATAAAATCTAAGGTCAGATCACTGTCCATGTAAGTAGACACTCCTTTTTAATGACATATCATTCTGCACATGAGAATATTGAAATATTACTCTTTAGTATACCATATTAACATCAATAAATGTTTGGATACAATAAAGGCACCCAAAAGGGTGCTTTTGGTATATACTATAGGTGTTACCGCCCCAAACTGGTAACAGGAAGGGGGTGTATTAAAATGCTCGAAATATTTATTTCCTTCACAGTATCTATCGTAGCAAGTATAATTGGGGTTATAGGACAAAAACGTGTTGAAGTTTTTGATAGGCGATGGAGTCAGTAAATTACTGGCTCCATCGCCATTTTAAGTTCTTTTGATAAACTTAGAGGTGGACAAAATGTGTTGGTAAAAAGTCCCACAACCCTTGATTTTACTGGCCTCAATAAGGTTATATCTTCTTAGAAAAACTGTGTTCTAAGTGGAGGGAATAATCATGCTGGTAAGATGTATAAATTGTGGATTTTCTTGTCAAAAATATGGGAAAACTAAAGCTGGATCACAACGATGGTATTGTAAGCAGTGTAACATCACTTTTACACAAACTATTGATAATACTACTAAATGTTTTCATCGATTTCTAAATTGGTTATTTAGTAAAGAAACACAACAGGATATGCCTGGGCAAGGCCGTACATTTCGTAGACAGATAGCTGATTTTTGGCAAATATGGCCTATGCCTCCTAAAATTGAAACCTCGAGAGATGTGGTATTTGTTGATGGTATTTACTTAGCTAAAAAAGCTTGTGTTTTGATCTGTTATGATGGTGAACATGTATTAGGGTGGTATTTATGTAGGTCAGAACAATCGCGCTCATGGCAAGCTCTTATGCAGCGAATAGCGACACCCATTGTAGTGGTTTCTGATGGTGGACCTGGCCTTAGAAAAAGCATTAAAAAAGTTTGGTATACGGCCAAACTTCAACGTTGTATTGTTCATGCTGTATGGCAAGTACATCGCTACACTACTAGACGGCCTAAGACATTAGCAGGCATTATGTTAAAAGATTTAGCAAGCGATTTATATAGTGTAAAAACACAGGAAGATGCACAAATATGGATTCAACGATTATTTAATTGGAGACTAACTTTTAAAGAGTTTCTAAGTGAAATGACACGTGATAGTAATGATAATTTAAGAGCTACGCATGAACGCTTATTAAAAGCCTATAACTCTCTGGTGATATTAATTAATACAGAGACAATGTTTAGATATTTAGATGAAACATTGGTGTTGGATAAAAAATGTCCGAGGACTAATAACCCTATTGAAGGTGGAGTAAACGCACAACTCAGACGTTTATTGCGTTACCATCGAGGGATGTCTGTAGAAAAACGCATAAAAGCGGTCTTCTGGTGGTGTTATTTACACTCACCAAGACCGCTTTCTGCAAAAGAAATACTTGAGGTAATGCCAACTGATGCAAGTATTTCTAAAATATATAGATCTATGAATGAAAGAGCCCAACTTCAAGGCATAATTCCAACTTGGGGGGATGCCATTTCTTGGGGTGATTTGCATAACTATGACAAATTATCTTTCAATGATTGGGATTAAAGTACCAACACGTTTTGTCCTATAACCCTATAATTGGATATTATATTTGCAAGTGGCTAGATAAATATTAGGCCGGTAACTAGCACAAAAAGAGGAGGGCTGCCACCCTCCTCTTTTGTTTTGCATGCATTAAAATGCTAGCAAAATATTTATTTCCTTTATCTATAATTATATTACACAATTTAGTATTATTTGTAAATAATATTATATGCATATACAATAGTTGATATAACTAGATATTACTTAATATTACTTAATATATTACGATTGATATAAGGTAGAAAATAGACATATGACAAGTGAGCAGGAATGGGAACAGGTTTTACAAATAAAAACAGCAGGCCGCGATGATAGTCGGTCAGATACAGAGCATCATCCGTATGAGCCGACTGATTATTGCGTCCTAGAGCGGTTGGCGAACAGCGGTCATATTTGCAAGAAACATACCCTTATCGATTATGGCAGTGGCAAGGGCCGTGTTAGCATTTTTATGGCTTACCAAACGGGCTGTCATTCCATCGGCATCGAATACGATGAACGATTATATGAAAAGGCTCTTATCAATTGTGAAAGCCCAGCAGCGCGCAATCGGGTGAGTTTTGTACACGGTGATGCGGCGCTCTATGAATTGTCAGCTCAAGCAGATCGATGCTTTTTCTTTAATCCCTTTGCACTCCATACGATTAAGCGCGTATTAGGAAATATCTTTGATTCCCTGTATCATCATCCGCGTGAAATCAAATTATTTTTCTACTATGTTAACGAAGAGGTTGAAAACTTCTTAAATAACCATGTACGACTCGAACAGGAAGAACCTATTGACTGCAGTGATCTCTTTGAAGAAAAGGATGCAAAGGAGCGAATTCTCGTCTATTCCGTTAATCTATTTTAAATAACTATACCTCGATCTCAATGATTCTTTAGTAAACCTCGATTTAAATGATCCTTTAGTAGTACTAATTTACAGTACCAAGGATTGTTCGAATCGAGGTTTTCATTTTTATTTTTATTCTAATTTTATGGGACTTTTACCTATATTATTAAGGAAAAAGCCTATAAATTCTGCTATAATAATATATTAGAGATTATAAAATCAATTCATTTTTTACAGTTCTATACATTGATTCGTATGCGCTAGTTTAGTGGGTAGGGATGAGTGTATTGAATACAGGAGGTACGCATGGAACTCATCGATACAGTATTGATTGAACGCATTCGCAAGGCCTTAATTAAACGTTACGACCGAGATCAACAAATTCAACAAATGATTGAAGAAATCGGCGCCGAAGAGGGCCTTAATGAGTCTGAACTGGCTATCGTTTACCAAGCCTATTTAGAGGTAAAGGAACGAGTATACTATACATCTACTCTCGTTGATTTGTGGAACCAAATAGAAGAGGTTCAAAAACGGATGTCCTTGTTGCATACCTACGAATCTCTTGAGCAAGATTTGTTTGGTGATGTACTTGGCGACGATAAGGAAGACATCATTCTGTCAGATACGTCGTATCTTGGCAAGGGTGTTAGTCATAACGACGACGTGTACGCTATGGAACAGGTGCAATTGTCCGATGTGCCAGTGCAACATGATTCCACAGTGGGCATGAACCACATTAAATTGAACGAATTGAACTCTATAGGTGGCCTTTTTCACAGGGCTCTGGTGAAAGCTCTGATAAAGGAAATCGTCGCATTTGATGATGATACTATAGAGCATCTTGATGTAAAATCCACTAGACGGCGTTGAAAAGCTTAGAAGTTCATCATTTAAACGAGGAAAATCCTTTTGATAATGATGATTTAGAAACAATTTTATCATCTAAGAACAAAGATAAAAAATCTAAAAAAGATAAGAAATTAGAGGAAGAAGATGTATTGGATGAAGAGGATATGTCTTCTATTGATCCATATACAGCGGTAAATGCATTGTTATTTGGTAAAGCTGGTTTAGAGTCCGATAAAGCAAATAAGAAGCTAGAAAAGATTCTTAAAAAGCAATTGAAACGCGTTGATGATGAATGGGCGCGGATTAACGGCTCTGACGTAAAAAAATCCAAGGACGAAAAAAAATCTAAAGAAGATAAGAAATCTAAAGAGGATAAAAAGTCTAAAGAGGATAAAAAGTCTAAGGAAGATAAAAAAGAGAAAAAACACAAAAAGTCCAAGGAAGAAAAACAGGCTAAGGACGAAGAAAAGTTAAAGAAAAAGAAAGATAAGGCTGATAAGAAGCTTAAAGTCTTGAACGATAAGTTAAAAACAGTATTTTTGGCGGATACTTTCAAGAAAAAAGATAAGAAGAAAGACAAGAAAAAGGATAAAAAGTCCGAAAAGGATAGATCCGAAAAAAAGCAGAAACGATAGTTTCCGTATGGAATAGTAAGGCCTCTGAACAGGGGGCTAAGGAGAGTACTAGTGCAAAGAAATCGGCAGGTGCTGGGACTATCGACCGTGGATGCGGTAAATGCAAACGATGTAAGGGGCCTAAATGTAAGAAATATCCAGGATAGTTATGTAGTGTTAGGTAAATAGTTAGAGTTATAAGATACAACAGTTAGGGGTTAATGATGAACCGATGGCAGCGATTATTTGAAGGCATAAAGACAGAGATTAAGGTGTTTATCTTTTTCTCTGCTTTGTTGACTGCATTTAGAATCGTGTTTCTTGCAGTATTTCAATCACAACTAGCTTCTGTGACGATGGAGAATATCCTCACGTCCTTGTGGCTAGGCTTTTAGATTGAGTCTCAAGACCAGTCGGTTCTTTGTGTTTACTAGGCTTTTTTAGGAGGTACGTTGGTGTATACCTTTGTACCTAAATGGCCGTCCTTACGGATTAAACAAGTTCTCTATTCCATAGTGACTGTACTGTTGACCTTCCTATTCTTAGGTCGCATTCCGTTTTATAAAATATTCAACTCATCTTACAATGCGATGCTCATCAATGGTAAAAATGATGATATCAGCGCCATTGTAAATACGGCGATTAACGAATATAACGCCCTCATGTACATCGTTGGGGCCGTAGTATTGAGTGCAGCTCTTTGCTATTTCCTCATTCGCTTCTTAGGATGGGGCGCGAAGAAATATAGCGACTATGTTGGTAACGAACCGAGTGGTAGTGATCAACTGAGTGCTAGTGAACAAGTTAGCTGTCCTACTTGGTATCCTAAGACGAAGAAAACGCAGTGGATGACGGGCATTGGGCTCACTGTAGTTTTCGCTGTACTAGGTCTATTCTTTAGATTTGGCGGTGCTTTCAGTTATACGAATTCCATTAACTGGGAAAGTGCGGCGCGCCTCAGTTCCAATTTGTTAAATGAAAATATCCTCGATGATGTGCAGGCCTTGTATCGCGTTAAAAGCATTGCGAAACGAACGGCTGAGCTAGAGGTTATCAACTTAACACCTCAGGAGTTAAACGAAAAAATCACTGCTGTAGGTGGTAAACCTAATGGCACTAACTTTGATGGTTCTTTCACAAGAACTATTACGACAGAGCGCCTAGCAGAGCAACCGCAGTCCATCAATATCGTTCTCGGTGAATCCTATGGTTTGTGGCCATTCCTCAGTGAATATAACGAACCTGGTGCGTATCTCGTTGAACAAGGTCGTAAATACGCTGCCAGTCCTCAAGCGATGAGCACGCAGCTAGCCCTTGCTCAAGGTACGGGCACTATGCCGGCTATCAATGGTTTGTTAACAGGTATGCCTGATACAGGCCTATATCCTAACTATGAAGGTGAAAGTTTCAAACAACCGTATGGTTTAGGCATTGGTCCTGTTATGAAAAAGCTAGGCTACAAAACTGTATTCTGGTACGGCGGCTTTAGTACATGGCAAAATGTTAAGAACTTTGCTCTATCTCAAGGCTTTGATGAATTCCACGATGCGTCCGAAATGCCTAGCGAAGACGGCAATGCCTGGGGCGTAGGCGATAAAGACTTGTTTAAAGCGATTTCTGCGTACATGGATCAACATAGAGGGGAAAAAATCCTCAATGTCATCATGACCACCTCTAATCATCCGCCGTATAGCATCAATGTAGCTAAGGAAGGCTTTGATGCGAGTAAGGTAAAAGGTCATGTACCTGATTCCATTTCCGATGATGAAAAACAATTAAACGAAATGGGCCATATTTGGTATGCAGACCATGTGATGGGGAACTTTATCGGTAACGAAGAAAAAGCAGATCCGTCTGCGCTCTTCGTCATCACAGGTGACCATAGCGAACGATTTAACTTTGCTCGTGAAGTAGGGCCTAATGTGGCGTCTACGATTCCCTATTATCTTCTACGGTCGAGGCATCCATAAAGACTGGCTCGCTCCCAAACGCCTTTTGGCATGAGCATTCAAAATCATTCCAACCTTGGCAGAATTAGCGGGACGACCTGGTCAAACCTATGAAACGATGGTGCCAAGCTTGTTTTACACAAGAGGAATTTGTCTTTAACCATAGATTATATCTAGATAAAAAAACGGAAAAAGTCTTAGAACAAAGTGCGAGTATGCCTCAATTCTATGGGGGATATGATTAAAAACATGCGCGAACTAGCGGCATGGCGTATTAAAGCACGGGATAAGATTAAGTAAAAGATAATATTAGTAAGAGATTTTTAGTAGGAAATTATTTAGTTTTAGTGAAACAATAATTTTCTACTAACATCTTAATATATGTATATAAATAGGGAGTAGTATACATTGCATATCTTAGATATTATTAAATCTGCTTTTCAATTTACAAAATACTGATATAGAACTTATACCTTTGAAACAAGGTATGACAAATGATTCATTTATCTTTAGCATTAATAATGAACGATATATCATTAGGGTTCCAGGGATTAATACAGAAAAAAATAATTAATAGACATCAAGAATATGATGTTTACCAAGCTATAAAGGATGAAGAGTTTGTAGAACCTTTAATTTATATTGATAGAGACAAAGGCTATAAAATTTCAAAATTTATAGAAAACTCTCATACTGTTAACCCAAAGGATTGGAACGAAATTAATGCGTGTTTAAAGCGATTGAAAGAGTTTCACAGTCAATCACATCGAGTAGAGCATTATTTTGATGTATTTGAGCATATTAATTATTATGAATCATTAATGCCAAATGCTAGTAAATATGAGGACTATAAGGAAACAAAAAAGAATATAGAGTCTTTAGAGCCTATCATAGAGAACTTGGTAAAGGATTGGGCTTTGTGCCATATTGATGCGGTATGTGACAATTTTTTAGTTACAGAAAATCAAGACGTATATCTCATAGATTTTGAATATGCTGCTATGCAGGATCCAGATTTAGATGTGGCTATGTTTATTGTATATTCCTTGTTTAACCGACAAGAGATTGATCGAATTATCGACATATATTTTGAGCATCAAGCGACACCGCTAAAACGGTATAAGATTTACTCTTATATTGCTATTGTTGGACTATTGTGGAGTAATTGGTGCGAAGCGAAACAAGATCAAGAATTATTGAATAGTTCTTATGCTCAGCAACAATACAATTATGCGAAAACGTTCTATCAAATTGTATTCGATGAGGCGCGAAATTTACCTGAATTTTGCGAATTGGTAGATAGCTATGCTTAACGCTCTTCTTTCAGGTATATTTTGGGGTGCTGATACTAGTTTTATGGGATATTATTTTTCCATATATTCCATATATTTTGCAGTACCCTTAATGCTTCCCATATTTATAACATTTATCCATGATATGGTTAGTGCATTACTGATTAATATATCTATCCTTGTTACGGGACGATTTAATTCTGTTATTGAAGATATAAAAAGCAAAGTCAAAATATATTTGGTTTTGGATCACTCTTAGGTGGACCTATCGGGATGTGTTCCTTTATTTTTAGCCATTGAATACACTGGACCTACTATCACTGCTATTATTAGTTCGATTTATCCAGCAGTAGGCCTTTTTCTTTTGCTTATATATTTTTTGAAAGAAAAGAGGAACCCCTATCAAGTTGTTGCCTTATTTATAGCTATTGCTTTTATTATTGCCCTAGGTTTTTATTGATGAAGGCCATACAAATAGAAGTATAATAGGGATAATTTTTGCCTTAGTGTGTGCTTGTGCTTGGGGTAGTGAAGCCGTTTTATGCTCGTATGGTATGAAATCAGGAGAAATATCAAATTTAAGCGCCATCTGTATTAGACAAAATTTATCTATGATTACCTATGGTACGCTGATGACTTTATATTTTATTTTCTTTCATTATGGTGAAAGTATAGATTTTAATTCTAGTCTTGCTTATATAGGAATGGCTGCAATATTTGGATCTACATCCTATTATTGTTACTACCGAGCGTTAGCGACCATTGGTGTTAGTAGAGCGATGGCGTTAAATATTAGTTATACTGCTTTTTCGGCGATTTTCTCTTATCTCTTATTTGGTATTGAATTGACTATAAGCCAAATGTTGATAGGATTTTGTATAGTAGTAAGTGGGTTAATTTCAGCATATGATTTCGAAAGTGAATTTAATGAGTATGTAAATCATAAGCAGTATGATTACATTGAACAACATAAAGTAACCAATGCGATTATATTGGCAGCTGGTAAATCTAAGCGCTTTAAACCTATTAGTGATTATTGCCCAAAAGGGCTTAGTATTGTTAAGGGTGAAGTCCTTGTAGAGCGACAAATCAAACAATTACAGGCTGTTGGTATAACTGATATTACCCTTGTGGTGGGTTATAAAAAAGAGATGTTCTTCTATTTGGAAGATAAATATAATGTAAAAATTGTTGTGAATGAACAGTATGATACGCAAGATAATATTTCATCATTGCGGTTAGTGTTAGATCGACTAGATAATACTTATATTTGCTCTGTAGATAACTATTATCCAGAAAACCTATTTAATGCCTATGAATATCGAGGCTTTTACTCGACTATCTATGTAGAAAGTAATACTGATGAGTGGGTTGTAACAACTGATGAATATGGCTATATAAATGATGTAACAATAGGAGCACCTAGTGGCCATATTATGTTAGGATTTGTCTATTTTGATCGACAATTTAGCGAGAACTTTTAGACAAGTTATTCTAGATGTAGAAGGTATAGATGAATATAATCATCATGTTTGGGAATATCTATATATGAAACATCTAGATAGACTAAAATTAGAAATAAAAAGAATTTGATAAGACTAGTATATTAGAGTTTGATACTGTAGATGATGCTATTTATTACGATAAAGATTTTTTTAGCAAAATAATGTAAAGGATTCACTAGGATAATATATTAGTCATAGGTCATTATATTAATAGGGGAGTATAATGGAGTTAGTAGAAAATATTAGGGATACACAAAACTTAATGTTACCTGTTCTAGTTTTTATTGATAAAATTTGTAGAGAACATAATCTTAGATATTCATTAGCCTATGGTACATTAATTGGGGCTATTAGACATAAAGGCTTTTATTCCTTGGGATGATGATATTGATATTCTGATGCCACGACCAGATTATGAGAAATTACAGAACATCATTAAAAATATGAATTCTGATGAGTTTGGGATAATGGACTCTAATGATTTAGATAGCTTTTATGTAACAAGAATGGCAAAGATCTTTAATAAAAAGACGTATCTAAAAGAGTTTCCTCATAAATATATTTTGGAATATGGTGCTTTTGTCGATATTTTTGCCGTTAATGGTATGCCTGATAATGTAGCAGAAATAAAAAAAATGAAGAAAGATATATTTTTGTGTAGCCGTTTCTTACATATGTATATCTCATCTATATATAGAATTAGAGGGAAACGCAAGAAATTTACTTGGTTCTTTAAGCCTTTTGCAAAATGGGCTCTGAATAAATCTAATGAAATATTTAACCGTTATGATTTTGATTCCTCTAAATATGCTATGAATTTTGAAGGTGATTCCATTGAAAAAGAATTGATGGAATCAGATTTGTTTAATCATTTAATTGATGTAGAATTTGAAGGACATCAGTTCAAGGTTTTTGAACAATATGATTCATATTTAAAACACATGTATGGTGATTATATGCAATTGCCATCCATTGAAGAACAAGAGCCGCATCATTCGTTTGATTTATATAAAATATAAAGGTGTATTATGGCAACAATTACGGCTATCATATTAGCTAGAAATGAAGAACAACATATTGTAGATTGTATTAAGAGCATTCAATGTGCTAATGAAATTCTAGTGATTGATGATGGTAGTACGGATAGAACTGTAGAACTAGCAGAGTCATTAGGTGCTGTAGTTATACCTCATCCATTAAATAATGACTGGTCTCAGCAGCGACGCTTTGGCATTAGTCAAGCATCCTGTGATTGGATCTTATTTATTGATGCAGATGAACGAGTTTCTCCAGAATTAAATGAAGAAATACTAAAAGCTGTAAATAGTGGAGAGCAAAAGGCATATTGGTTATCTCGTCATAGTTTATTCCGTCATAATAAGGCTAGTCATGGAACCATGCGCCCAGATAAGGTATTACGGTTAATGCCAAAAGAAGGAGCTACCGTAGAAGGCTTTGTCCATGAAGCATTTATTAGTCCTTTCCCGAAAGATAAATTAAAAGGAAAGTTATATCATTATACTTATGATAACTGGACACAGTATCTTAATAAAGTTAACAAATATACGTCAGCTGCTGCGGCAAATTATTATGAGCAAGGTAAATCCTGTTCATTTTTGCTAGACATCATTTTTGAGACCTCAATGGGCCTTCTTTAAAAATCTATATTTTTACAAAGAGGTTTTTTTAGACGGTAAATTTGGTTTTTATTTTTATCTTTATACCACTACATGTATACTGTTACTAAGTATGTAAAACTGTATTATTTGATTAAATCTAATGGAAAATTATAAGCATATCTTTTTCTATAATTAATATAAAAGCAAGTCCCCCTGTAAATTTAGGCTATATAATGAGTGAACAATTTTATTTATCCTTACAACAAAATATAAAATTAATGATTTGGGCACCTATATTAGCAACCATATTTAGAATTATCTTTATGATAGTCTATAACCCATACTCCTCTTGGAATGGAAGATGGCAGGCCGCTATAGGTTCATTACGATATGGTTTTTGGTGGGGGATGGATTTGATGCCTACGTATTTTTACTACCCTTAGTATTGGTAACGCTCCCTGCATTACTATTTGAAGGGTCTCATCAAATAGAAGATGTTGTACGATTAGTGGGATTAACTATTTATTCCTGCATACTATACGCAGCCTTTGCAGGTAAGATGATATTTTATAAGCATTTCCATGATACTTATAACTATATGGTTCACTATGGTAATCATGCAGAGAAACGCAATTTGATAGATATATTCTTTAATCAAGATCGAGGCGCACTTGTATTATTAGGTTTTATTCCTATTGCTATTGCATCTTGGTATATGGGAACACTATTCTTATCCTTGCCGTCCATTCCATATCCAGAGTCTTATTTGACAGATACGTGGATGATAGTTGGGTGGAATATATTATTAGTGGCTCTATCTGTAGTAGGTTTTTATTGGTTCCGCTATGGTGGTACCTTATCTCACGATAATAAACCTGAATGGGATACAATTCCTACAGTGGTTAAAGAAGATATCTTCTTTGCTCGTGCTACAGTACCAGATCTATGTGCATTGGAAACCGTTTACAAACACCCTTTACGCTCTGAATACACTGTTTCCGAAGAGGATGTTAATGATGCCATACACCGTATTGTTCCCAGTGAATATAAAAACACGTGGCAACAACTCGATAACCCTCTATATGCTTTCAAAAAAATGGCTAAAGGGTCAAAGATTAAGAAACCTAAACATATTTTCTTTATTGTTGGTGAAAGTATTCCTCAGTGGTCCTTAGACGAAACACATAAGCTGCTCAATATTTGTCCAGGGCTTTGGGATTTTAAAAGCCAGCCGAATACTGTACAAATTCCAAATTTTTTACCTGCTGGTAATGTTTCAAGACCATCTATTGTTAGTCTTATGAGTGGTATCTATGATGCCGGTTTAGAACTCAATGAACGAGATCAATTTTGGAATGGAGCCTTTCCTACATCGTTTGCCTATCAAATGAAGCAGCTGGGGTATCAAACCATATATTGGTATGGCGGCAATGCGTCATATGGTAATTTTAATCATTTTGGTAAGGCTCAAGGTTTTGACCGAGTAGAAAGTGCATCTATCTTCTGTGGTCCTGATGCACCAAAGACATGGGTTGGAGTTTATGACCATGTATTCTTAGAAAATATGGAGCAACAAATTAAAGCTCTTGATACACCAACCTTCCATTTTATCTATACGACATCAAACCATAGTCCATACAAGATAGAGGATTCTTTACTCGATTATGATCCTAAAAAAGTTATGCCTCATGTAGGTGAGGATTTACGTTCTAACAAGACTCGGAACAAGGAACTGGCTACATATCGGTATAGTGATAAGGCTCTCTTTTCATTTGTCGATTCTATGAAAAAAAGGCTTATCCAGATAGTTTATTTATTATTACTGGTGACCATTCAAATTTATTTTGGATCGTTGAATAATACGTCTCTCATTCATCGTGACTATACATTACGCGACACGTTCTGCACTGTTGCGTTATTACAACATCCTGATTTAGATAGTAATATGATTACTACTCAAAAAGGGACTCATATGAGTTTAATGCCAACTATTATTGAGGCGATAGCACCAAAAGGGTTTGAGTATTACTCGATTACGCCATCTTTGTTTGATGACCAACCAGAAACTTTGGTGACTCCCTATCAATGGATTACAGATTCACTTATGGGGGATATTCGATCTGATTATGGTGAAAGTAATCAACCATCAGCTGAACCAGTAACTCAGATAAGACCTATAGATAATCATGCTAAAGAAGCACGAGATTGGAGTTTATTAACAACTTGGTTAATTAACCATGAAGAAAAGCTATTTTCAAAAAAAGATGATTAACATATGTTAATCATCTTTTAATGAATATTGTATAGATAGGGGATTTAGTTAAGAGATTCGTTATTTGAGGTGATAAAGGTGTTTCAATATATACAAAATCAATGGGCAAAAGGCCGAAAAATATATGGTAAGCGCAGTTGGAGAGAAACGAGACGAGTTGTATTGCACACGGCTCGCTCCTTAGGTCGCCGCCAACATATGAAACGATTAGAAAACTATTTTGCTAATTATAAACCAGATCCAGAATTACTACACCGTCAAATTGGTTTATATGAGTTGATGACGCGGATCTTTTTTTCTTTAAAGAATCTACTGCAGATGAGCGTTTAGATGCCATTATCAATCATTTTGATTATATACAAAATGTATTTACTGATGAAGCCATTCAATCCATGTATTCTGTTGACGAAACTAACATCTGGGATGATGTAAGCCGTATTAAGCGCGGTTTTATCGTTTGGGAATCAGAAGAATTGAATATGAAAGCTCAACTCTATTATGGCCCAGGGCAACGTAAAGAAGGCTTGTTAACATTATTACTAACATTAGAATCAAAAGGTGTATATCATGCTAATTTCCGATTTGGTAAAGGTTTTAATGGGGAAAAAGCCATGTGGATTGGTACGATTCAAGGCTATAAGGATGGTTTAGATAATGCAAAAATAGCTACCAAAAAGATGTTTGGTTATCGACCAAAAAACTTTATCATGTATTTACTTAGATTGATTGCTAAAGAATGCGGTGTAGAAACAATCTATGCTGTATCTGATGAAGGTTTTTATGCAAATACACATTTAATACGTATTCATCGTGCTAAAGTGGCGGAACTCGATTCTTTATGGCAAGAAAGTGGTGGCGAACTTTCACAAGATCCTAGATTTTACAAAATTCCACTGGAAGAATATCGCAAGCCAATTGAAGAAATCAAATCACAAAAACGTAGCCAATACAGAAAACGCTATGAATTACTTGATCAATATATGGTACAAGTTCATGAAAATTTAAAGCCATACTTAAAATAATTATTGACTAATATTTTAAGATAAAAGTATAAGCATCCTATTCGATGAAAGGGTGGTTAAGAATTAAATTAAGGGTTATAGGACAAAAAGTGTGTGTGACTAATCCCAATAAGTTGGAAAATCTGTAGACATATGTAGCTCATTCCAAACAGGAGCATCACCCCATTGAGGGATTGAACGATCTATTTGGCAATAATCAGATAACCGTTTGTAGATAGCAGCAATCGATTCATCTGTAGGCATACAATTTAATATATCTGAAATAGAAAGCGGTCTTGGTGAGTGCATATAGCACCACCAATAGACCGCTTTTAATCTTCTTTCAAGTGAAAGACCCCTATGAGCCCGTAACATACTTCTTAGTTGAGCATTTACTCCACCTTCAATACGATTATTTGTTGTAGGTATTGTAATATCAAAACATTCCAAAAAAGTAAATAAAGTTTGTTGCCTAATCAGACGCCATAATGATGATTCAGCCTTAAGCAAACGCTCATGTGTAGAGCGTTTGTTTCCGAATTCATCAATCGTCATTTCTCGTAAAAAATCAGAATATGTCATTCGCCACGCTGAAAGCTCATTAATCCATATAAAGGCTTGATCCATTGTTTTCACATTAAATAAAGCTTTGGCAAGACTATAAAGGTCCTTCCCAGCTAACGTTTTAGGTCTACTTGTCGTATATCGTCTAACCTGACAAAAAATGTGAAACAGGCATCTTTGGTGACTGCTATGAGGCCAAACTTTACGTAATGCTTTAGGCAAACCATTAGCACCATCAGACACAACGACTTTAGGTTCGGCAATCCGTTCCATTAAACACTGCCAAGCTCTAGCATGCTCATAACGACAGACATACCATCCTAGAACATGAGTATCATTGCAACAAATCAACACACATAAATTCCTGGCTAAGTAAATTCCATCAAGATATACCACATCATGTACTTCTTCCACTTTTTGGTGGCAATGGCCATATGGACCAAAAATTTAGCGGTTTTTACGCCTGAATGTACGACCTTTACCAGGCATATCAGCTTGAATATTGGTACTGAATAACCAATTCAAGAATAGGCTTAACTCTTTACTTAAATTATTAATTTTAACGGTAAATGCCACCTTACAATGTTTGCAAAACCAACGCTGAGAACCAGATTTTTAAAAACACCGTGTTTTAATACATGTTTCATTACAATCAGGACATTTTATTTGTCGCATAAACTCTTCCTCCATATTTGTTTATATATAGGAAGATATAACCTCATTTTTAGTCAGTAATTACAAGGGGTGATTGATGTTTTTCACCCACACTTTTTGTCCACCCTCAAACTTCTCCAAAAAGATTAAACCCTTATAACACTAGTAAATATCTAGTGTTATAAGGGTTTTTCACACTTTTTTTGTCCTATAAGCCTAAATTAAACTAAAAAGCTAGTGTTCAAAAATATATTATTTTGAACACTAGCTTTTCGATATATAAAGTTTCTTCATTTATTAATCTAAGAAATAGATAAGTTAAATAAAATAATTACATTTAATTAAAAAAATGAAGAATTCATGAAAGTTTTATAACTTTTTCTGTAGAAATTTTTAGAATTATCATGTATACTATCAATATCGAAATTATTAAATATCAAATACTAATATTTGGGGTTAGTATAATTCGGATTTGATAAATATTGAGGGAGAAGATATGAGTACTACATTTATGATGATGAACAATCCAATGGATTTGATCATGAATCTAGTGGTAGACACTACTACTAATAGCACTCTTACTACATTAGAAGGGGCTATTGAAAAATATAAAATCGATTTTGATGCAGCATCTAAACAAGCCATCTTTACTTTTAAAATGTATGGTGATTCTAAATACTATAAATTACGTATGATCGCAGATGCAAATCATGATTTAGAAGAGTTAACTGCTACAGAATATTTCTTTAAGACTGTAAACGTATTAGGTCTTGCTATTAATATGGCAAAATCTAAGAAGAAATCGTTAGGTATTAAAGTAGACATGGAAAACTCTTATGTATACTTAGAGAATTTAGATTCCAACGACGGTACATCTCATAAATTCCGTGGTTGGTTAGAGCATTAATAATACAGGATTTAGAGTGTTGAGCTGTATTATTAGAGGTGCCAATATATAAGCTGTTTTATGAGTAAAAAAATGTAACATTTTATAAATAGTTTATATGAAAAACTACATGAGAATATGGTAAAATTAATATAATGAAATTAAGAGAGTTTAGTATCATTATATAAAGAAGGAAGGTTGTTTTTCTTGATGTTGTGTTGAGAAAATGACCTTTTTTTATAAGTATAAATAATGAGAAAGTTATTATACATCGAAGATAACTAATATAAGAGAGTTTAGATTTGAGAAATAAATGAGCGTTTTATTTTAGAATGGGGAGATTAGTTCTAGGATAAGCAGCTTAGTGAAATAGTTTGAGAAGGCCTTTCATGATCAGAATACCAATCATAGAGCCTGTTGTATCAAGCAGAACATCGCCAATTGTTGCTGTCCTACCTGGTGTGTAAATTTGAATGACTTCATCTAATGAAGCGATGCAGATTGCCAGTAGGATACTTTTTTTTTGGCTATATGGGTTGTAAAAATTTGTTTGAATGTATAGTAAATAACTGCACCGAGAGCCATAAACTCTGTAAGGTGAGCCAGTTTACGCACATAGGTATCTAGAATAGTTACATTTGGATGTAATCCAAGTTTGATTAATAGGGGTTGTATATTTGTAGTAAAGAACATGCTGAGCTGAACGGAGTCAGTCTTTGCTTGATATGAATTACTCCAAATAAAAGCAATAATCAAGAGAATGATTACTGTGCTAATCGTTTTTTTCATTAATTATAACCTCTTGTAGTGTATTCGTATGATTAGTGTATTTATATGATACATATTTGATGTATTAAAAATGGGAAGTTAGATTAATTAAAATAACTAGTTTAGTAGTTATGAGGGAGTATATATGAAAAATACATACGTTAATTCTAATGTCATCGTTAAGACCTTAATGGTAATTGTCGATTATATTTCTGTTATTTGCGGCATTGTATCCGCTTATAATTTGAGGTTGCTTTTACCATTTAGTGAAAGTGACATGGTATTGCATATCGATTATTGGTATGCCTATATTATAACACCTCTTCTTTTTATAACAGTTCTCTTCTTGAACCACGGTTATAAAATCGATACATCCTACTGGGAAAAGGTAAAAATCATCTTCCGCAGTATTACTATTGGTATCGTATTGTCTATCGTTTTAATGTACGCAGGTCATATTATAAATAATGTATCCCGCTTGTTCGTGATTTTATCTTATGGGTTTATATTACTTTACATCATTGTATTCCGTTATATCTTAGCTCGTACACTTATTAAATTGAACATTTTAGCTATTCCTGTATTACTTGTAGGGGCTGGCAAAACAGCAGAGCTCGTGGACGTTCATTTCAGCAATATGCCGCTTGCGATGTACAAAATTGTAGGTTTTGTAGATGATCATCCTAAATCCTCTGTATTAGCTAACAAATACGAATGCCTTGGCAAATTCAACGATGCTGAAGCAGTAATTAAGAAATATAATATTCCAAATGTTCTCGTCTGTGCGCCAGGCTTGGAATCTCACAAATTAGTCACTTTGATTAATAAAACTGCAAATTCTCGTTGAAAAAGGTAACCTTCGTTCCTGAGTTATTCGGTATTCCTGCAACGAATATTCAAGCACGGGGCTTGATGAATGAACAAACCTTGATTTTTAGAGGTAAAAAAATAACCTCGCTCAACGACGCAATCGTCTCTTTAAACGAATCTTTGATATTACAGCTACAGTGATTGGTGGCATTTTGATTTTTACCTGTAATAGCTATCGTAGCCATCTTAATTTACTTAGACTCTCCAGGTCCTATCGTATTTGGTCATAAACGTGTAGGTCAAGGGGCAAGGAATTCCCTTGTTACAAATTCCGTTCCATGGTGCCTAATGCACAAGAGGCTTTGGAAATTTATTTGAAAGAAAATCCTGAAGCCCGTGAAGAATGGGAACGTGATTTCAAATTAAAAGATGATCCTCGTGTTACAAAAATCGGTAAATTCCTTCGTAAAACAAGTCTTGATGAATTGCCACAATTGTGGAATGTGTTGATTGGCGATATGAGCCTTGTAGGTCCAAGACCTATCGTGCGTGCAGAAGTTGAAAAATATGGCGAATATATTAACGATTTCTACCTTGTACCACCAGGGATTACAGGGGTATGGCAAGTAAGTGGTCGTAGTGATACGACGTATGAAGAACGAGTTCTTATGGACTCTTGGTATGTACACAATTGGTCCGTATGGATTGATATTGTGTATCTAGTGAAAACTGTGTTAGCAGTTCTTAAGGGTAAAGGTGCGTATTAATATATAGGTGCAAACATGAAAAAGGTTATTACATACGGTACTTATGATTTATTTCATGAAGGCCACTATAATCTCTTAAAAAATGCAAAAGCATTAGGAGATTACTTGATTGTTGGGGTTACCTCAGGTGACTTTGATAAAAATAGAGGCAAGTTAAATGTTCGTGACTCCTTGATGACTCGCATCAAGCATGTTGAAGAAACAGGCTTTGCTGACGAAATTATTATCGAAGAATACTTCGGTCAAAAAATCGATGATATCAAGAAATACGACGTTGATATCTTTACAGTAGGTTCTGACTGGAAGGGCCATTTCGACTATCTCAATGAATACTGTGAAGTAATTTACCTAGATAGAACGAAAGGTATTTCTAGTACAGAAATTAGAAATACAAATACCATAAAATTAGGCTGTCACGGTGTGGAACAAGTAACGGCGCGCTTTTTAGATGAGGCTAAATACGTATCTGGTATGGATACAGGCGCTGTTTATGTGGAGAATAAACCTGATTATTTAGACAAACTCGTAGAGGACTATGAGCTCAAGATCTACTCTGATCAGAAGCGTTCTACAATGCTATTGATGCGGTATACATCGTAGTGGAACCAAAGTATCAATTCCAAGCAATTATGAATGCTTTGAAACATAAAAAGCACGTTTTAGTAGAGTTCCCAATTCTCGTAACAGATGAGCAACTTCAAGAGATTACAGACTTGGCAGATGCTAATGGATGTATCTTTATGGAAGGCTTGAAAACGGCCTATACGCCAGCCTTTGGTAAATTGATTGCCTTGGCTAAAAGCGGCATTATCGGCAATATTTTTGAGCGTTGATGCCAACTTTACGCAAATCTTGGGCAAACAACTGGCCGAACAAATTCGCCCTAGTCGACGGTGGTAGCGTTAACGCATTAGCATCCTATCCATTTTTTTAGCTTTTTTGTTAAGTTCTTAGGGCTTAGATTATAAAGACATTCAATTCTTCAGTCGCAATGACGATAAGGGTCTTGATATGTTCACTAAGATTCTAGTTTCTTATGAAAATGCAGTAGCTACATCTAATGTAGCCATCAGCGGCAAGAGCGAAGGGGACATGATTATTTCCGGTGATAAAGGCTATATCTACGTTCCTGCGCCATGGTGGAAAACAGAATACTTTGAAGTTCGTTTTGAAGATCTTAACATGAACCGCAAGTATTTCTACAAATTCGATGGTGAAGGCTTGCGTTATGAAATCTCTGAGTTTATTCAGTGCATCTTGAATAAGAAAAATTCTATCCTTTAACAATTGAGGAAATTAGAGCGATTACGAAGATGATTAATCAATTTAACGTAGCCAATAAAGTTACATTCTAAGCAGCCAATACGGTTATGTTCTAACATAACTATGTGGTTACAGCGTAACCTTGAAATACCATTATTTTTTAACATAAGAAATAAGATTATTTATAGATAGCAGGAGATGGCACTATGTACATTAATCCATTAATTGAACAATTGGAACGCAAATACCCAGGTGGTAACCGCGAAGGTATTTTGCGCTTAGATATGAATGAAAACCCTGGTGGCTTACCACTAGAGGTGGTTGAATCCGTTAAAAGTAAATTGACACCAGAGTTCTTTTCTACATATCCAGACAAAGATCCTCTCATCAATTCTTTGGCTACATTCCACGGTGTATCCGTAGATAATATCGCTATTACAGATGGTTCTGAAATGGCTTTGAAATATATCTTTGAAGCTTTTGGCAAACCAGGCTCTAACTTTGTTAGCGTATTCCCAACCTTTGAAATGTACGGGGTATATGCGAATATGTACGGTTTAAATCATAAAAAGGTTGATGTAACAAAGGATTTTGATATCGACGTGAATCGCTTACTTGAGTGTATCGATGAAAACACAAGCATCGTGTCCATGTTGAATCCTAACAATCCTGTAGGTCGTCCTTACACTGATGAAGAGTTCCGCCTCGTAGCAGAAAAAACAAAGGCTACTGGTTCTCTCTTAATCATTGATGAAGCATATCATTACTTCTACGAAGGCACACAGATGCCATTGTTGAAAGAATACGATCATATCATCGTAACGCGTACGTTCTCTAAATTATTCTCCATTGCAGCGTGTCGTATCGGCTATGCCGTATCTTCCGCTAAAATCGTAAAGATGATTAACAATGCGAGACCAACTTTTGATACAAACTCTATTGCCTTATTGTTTGCTAACGAGCTTATCAACAATAAAGAGCTTACTCAAAAGCTTATCGCTATCGAGCTAGAAGGTCGTGAGTACCTCATGGCTGAACTAGATAAGGCAGGCTACGAATACGTATTCCAAGGTGGTAACTACGTCACAATTAAGGCTAAAACAGACGCTGAAACAGTGGCTGAACGCTTGCTTACAGAGAAAAAGATTTCTATCAAAACATCTGGTTACGACATCCTTAAAGGCTATATCCGCGTAACTACTGGGGATGTTAAATATATGAAACTGTTTGTAGAACATTTATTGGAACTAGATAAGTAGTACAACCATGAATCTACGAGAGCTAAAGAATAAACTTCGCAAGGTAAAAGCAGTCTATCTAGCCATTAACTTTGGTGGCTTATGCACCCAAGTAGCGGCGAGAATTGTCTTTCGAGGGATTGCCTTCTTTATTCCTGTAAAGAAGAACCGCATTCTCTTTAGAGCTTACGAAGGTCGAGGCTACACTTGTAGCCCTAAATATATTAGTGAGTACATGAAGAACGATGATACGTACGAAATCGTATGGTCTTTCAACAATCCTGAGCCTTATGATGAGTTACGCCGACAAGGCATTATCACTGTAAAACAAGGATCACTACAGTACTTTACTATTATTTGTCCTCTAAGGTCATCGTTTTCAATGACCTGTTAGAAGCCTTTTTTGCCGACTACTGGTAATCAAGTGTATATCAATACCTGGCATGGGGGCGGTGCCTATAAGAAATGGGGCATGTTGTTAGATTGGAACTGGATGGGGCGCGTGCGTTACCATATGACACATAAATTTAATTACTTCCTATCCTCTTGTAAGCTCTTTACGTACTATGCTGCGCAAGCCTTTGATGCAAAAGAAGAACAATTTATCGACTCTGGCTTGCCCCGTGATGATATGTTCTTCGTAGATAGTGCTACTATGGATGCTAAGCGTTTGGAGATACTTTCAAACATGAAACTAGATCCAAACTACAACTATGTATTGTATGCGCCTACGTACCGAGAGTTCCAAGGCAGCAGTACGTACGACATCGATTTCCCTGCGTTGAAACAGAACTTGGAAGCAAAGTTTGGGGGTCAGTGGAAAATCTTGTATCGCGGCCATTACTATTTAGAAAACGACAGTAATATCCCTGATTACGTGATCAATGTATCTAGTCACGACGATATGCAAGAGGTATTGCTCGTAGCAGATGTGCTCATTACGGACTACTCTAGCTCTGTATGGGACTTTGGTCTGTTAGAACGACCTTGTTTCCTCTATACGCCTGATAAGGTGGAGTATGAGGCTGTTACGAATTACTGTACACCTTTAGAAGAATGGCCATATCCATTTGCGTTGACTAATGAAGCACTAGGACAGCTCATCAAAGAGTACGATAAAGAAACATACTTAGAACGACTACATGCTCATCAAGAGCGGTTAGGCACATTTGAAAAAGGACAAGCTTGTCCGATTGTAGCTGATTTTATAGCTAACATAATTAAGTAAAAGGAGCTTGAATTCTATGAAATTAGTTTGTCATGCTCACACTAAATATTCACATGATAGTATGTTGCCGTTTTGGTTACTTCATATGCTTTGCCTCAACAAAGGAATTACGCATATTACCATTACAGAACATAACAATTTAAAAGGGGCATTGGCCTTTAAAGAGTATTGTGAACGAAAAGGAAATAAGCTTCATGTCATCTTAGGTGAAGAGGTTATGACTACGGCTGGGGAAATTATAGGTTTGTATATTAATGAACCTATAAATAGCGGTATGTCACCGGAGGAAACGGTGGCTGAAATCAAGCGACAAGGTGGTATTGTCTACGTTCCACACCCTTATGATGAGAAGCGATATAAAACCGTTTTGAAAGAACCATACATTGAAAAGTTACAGTCTCAAATTGACTGTATCGAGGTTCACAATGGTCGGAATATTAGTACTGACTATGATATAAAACAAAATGAAATAGCGGAAATATAATTTGCGCAAGGTTATCGGTGGAGATATCCACACGTGGATTGAAATTGGCAAGGACTATATGGAAACTGATATAGCTCCAGAAACGCCAGAAACCTTTATTGCTGCCATAGAAAGCGCTACTTTCACTAGTTCACCATGCATTCCAATAGCCCATAAATTCACCATTCTAGACCGGATATTATCGTTTATCCAACGAGGAGATTTTTATGGATTGTATCGAATTGTCGTTAAACGACTTACAAAAAAGAAGCTATGAACTAGCTGATCTTGTTAAAGAAACGTATGAGCCGGATTTAATCATCTTTATCGCTAAAGGTGGTTACTTAATCGGTAAACATTTAGGTGATCGACTTGAGGTGCCTATCGTACCTGTTTACGCAGAGCGCCAAGCGAGTGGTTTAAAGACTGCCGTAGCACCGCTATTAAAGATATTGCCTAAATCCGTGAAGCTTATGCTTCGCAAAATGGAGGTCAACTCTGGTGTTCATAACAAAATTAAAGAACGCCAAATCTCCTTCCCTAATGACGCTGTTGTTGAACAAGTGCGTAAAGCACAAAGAATCTTAATTGTTGACGATTCCGTAGATACTGGCGGATCCGTCGTATCCATTATGGATGCTTTAAAAGAGATAGATACTTCTTTGGTAGATATTAGAGTGGCACTACTTAACGTGTTTACAGAGGCAGCAGATAAATTGCCTACACATTACTGCTTGTTCCACAACACCATCATGATTACGCCAATGTCTAATGATTCTAAGGAAAATAGTCAGTTTATTTCTTTATACAATCAATATCTTAAAGAAAATGGAATGATGTAATGAAAGATTTAATCGTAAAAGAATTAACCATAGAAGAACTGAAAGAAGTAGAGCTCAATATTTTAAAAGACGTAGCTAAGTTCTGCGAGGAGCACGATATTAAGTACTTTTTATGCGGCGGTACCTTGCTAGGCGCCATCCGTCATAAAGGTTTCATTCCTTGGGATGATGATATTGATATCGCTATGCCGAGAGAGGACTACGAGCGGTTCTTCAAACTATACAATGGATCTAACCCTCGTTATCATGCGGACTCCTTGGAGAATAATCCGAATTGGCATATGTCCTTTGGTCGCGTAGGCGATACGGAAACAGTTCTATACGAACACACATTGAAAGAGAAATATAGAGAATACCATGCTTTTATCGATGTCTTCCCAGTAGACGGTATCCCAGCGTGTCCGTTGCGGGAACGGTTGCACGTATTCACTCAAAAAGCATTGGGTGTTATCGGCAATGCCTCTGCTTTTACCTATACGCCAAGCAAACATTTTGCGGATTCTAAAGAGGATAATGTTGAGTTAAAGAATAAAATTAGAACCTACATCAAATACGCAATTATTACATTATGTGCAGGTTTTAATACACAAAAGGTGTTCTCTCTTGTAAACTCTATCGCTAGGAAATATCGCATTAGTGAATCTAAAATCGTAGGCTTAACAGTCTATGTTTGGAACTGGGATTTTGAAAGCTTGAAAAAAACGTCCATCGACGGCTATGTGAAATTGCCCTTCGAGGACACTGAGTTCTACGCACCGCAAGGATATATCGAGTATTTAGAAAATACCTTTGGCGACTACATGACGCCACCTCCTGAGGATCGTCGTGTCAGCCATCATAATTTTAATGTGTATTGGAAACAAATGATGAATACCATAGAACAACCGCTCGTTAGTATCATCATTCCTGTCTATAACGCAAAGACTCACTTAGACGCTTGTGTTCAATCTATATTGGACCAAAGTTATAAGAACTTTGAGTTGCTTTTGATTGATGATGGTAGCTCTGATGGATCATCGGAGCTATGTGATGAGCTTTCACAAAAGAGCGAAAAAATACGGGTCATCCATAAAGAAAATGGCGGCGTTAGCACGGCTCGCAATAGAGGCCTCGAGGAAGCATGTGGAGAGTTTATTATTTTCGTCGATTGTGACGATGTGATTTCTCAAGATTATGTGGAATCCTTTATTGAGTCTAGTCGTGATGCGGATCTCGTCATCGGTTCTATCGAAGATGTGTATGTAGATGGAACTGGCAAGATTTATAAAACTGATTTGCGTATCCACAAGGCACCTATAAAAGGTGTCTTAGCCGAAGAGTACTACGATCTTATCGATTGGATTCGAGGTCCTGTAGCAAAGCTCTATCGAAAAGCCATAATCGACGAGCATCACTTACGATTTGATGAGAATTTATCTGTTGCAGAGGACCAAGTTTTTAATTTCTCCTATTATAGATTCGTTACATCTTATAAAATAGAAGAAAGAAGTCTATATCAATACTTTCACTATGATACAAAAATATCATTGAGCACCTTATATACAGAAAAGACCTTTTCTGATGATGTGTTTAAGATGGATATAGAATATACGTTTTTAAAGGAGTATTGCCCAAATAGTTACAATACGATTTACATTCACCAAGTTATCGGTTTGCTCAACAAGTACACTGCATTGCAAGGTGACTCTAGTGCATCGTCGTATTATGATCGTGTGAAGCGATTGGCTACATTACATCCTTTAGTAATAGATCCGAGTTTAGGCAAGAAGAAGCAACTAATAGTGCGCTTGCTGCAAATGAAGCTCTACTGGGCAGTAGTAGTCTATTACCGATATAAAAATAGGCACAATTAGATTGTTCAAGTATTATCAAAGAAAGGATTAGTATGGGACCGAAAGTTATTTCCTATCAGCTTATAAAGGATATTATTAAAGAGTATAAGAAATTACTCCTTGTTTTAATGGGAGGCATCTTTGTAATATTCCTTTTATTAGCATTCTTGCTGCCAAAGCAGTATCAATCTAGTGTAATGATCCAAGTAAAACCAAAAGCTGGAGCCTTTGGTGCGTTGGCGAATAACACTGCTTTATTAACTCTAGCAGGTATTTCCAGTGGTGATTCTGTACTAGACTATATGTCCGTACTTAAGAGTGACAAGGTTATCAATCCTGTTATCAAAAAATTAGGCAATGAAGATGCAGAAAAAGAAAACTTTGACGCTGATGATTTTGTTAAAAAATACATGCAAGTAGATAACCCTCGTGGTACATCGATCTTGTCCTTTACTATTACTGCAGATTCTCCTGAAAATGCACAACGCATTGCTGGAGATGTAGTAGAATCTTTGAAAAATGCTATTTCTGATGTAAGCTCTGCACAAGATTCTACATTAGTTAAAATCTTGGAAAAGAAAAACGAAGCAGCTAAACAAAAAATGGATGCAGACGTAGCGATTCTTGAAAAATACAAACAAGAAAATGGCGTATTCTCTCCAACAGAACAAGAAAAAATCTTGTTAGAACGTACTTCTGGTTATGAAAAGGCAAAAGCAGAAGAAACTGTAAAAATCAATACAAATAATGCTGTATTAGGTTCTATTGAGTCTCAAATCGATAGTCAAAACCAAAAATTAGTAGATTCCCAAATGGCAGACAACTCTGAAATTCAATCTATCCGTAAAGAATTGTTCAGCGAAAACGAAAAATTAGCTAAATTACAATTCAAATTTACTGATGATTATCCAGAAGTTGTAAAAGTTAAAGAAAATATCGCTTACTTAGAAGGCGAATTATCTAAAACAGTAGCGAAATCCATCGCTTCTGAAAACGTAACAATCAGCCCAGTGCAAATGGACTTGTTACAAAAACGCGTAGTTGCTAAGAATAACATCGAAGCAGCGCAAGCAGCTCTTGCTCAACTTGATACATTAGGTAAACAAAACGTAGAACAATCTAATCAATTATCTCAAAAATCAGTTAAGTTCTTAGAATTACAACGTAATGCTAAAGTATCTGCCGATACATACAACTTGTTAACTAAGAGCTTGGAAGAATTAAAAATTAAAGAAAATATCGATGGTATGGATATGCGTGTTATCAACGAGCCTACATTACCATTGAAACATTCTTGGCCACGTAAACTGTATGTAATGGTTGCGGGCGGTTTATTATACTTAGTGATTGCAGGTGCATTTATTTACGTTCAATACACTAGACGTATGAGTGGCACGAAAGACTAGGTGATCCTATGGCATTTTGGATTGGTCTGGCCATATTTATACTAGCCTCCATTGTGGCGGAACGATTGCTTCCGCCACAGTATAAAAAGTTTATGCCCATCCTCGTGATGGTGGTCTTAACTTTCTTTGGCTTATTTAGATATGAAATTGGCACGGACTATGACTGGTATATAGTGCTATTTGATACGGTTAAAATCGATGACCTCTATCCGGAACCAACATTTTTGTTGTTAGTTGATTTCTTACATCAATTCCACTTCTCTTATCAAGTGATGTTCATCGCCTATGAGCTGCCAATTATGTTGCTCTTATGGAGTGGTATTAGGTATTACACAAAAGATACGGAAATTCAGATTTTAATCGTCGCATTATACTACTGCTTACAATATTTCTTCTCCTTAAACGGTATTCGTCAAGGCCTCAGCATGGTTCTCATTTTCTGGGGTTATCGTTACTGTTTAGAACGTAGTTTATGGAAATATTTATTAGTAGTAGCCCTTGCTGCATCTATGCACTATAGTGCTGTCGTAGCTGCCGTACTATACTTTGTGCCTACTAGAGTATTCTCTTGGTACAAGTACGCAATCGTATTTATTTTTGACGTTTATCGTATTTAAGTTAAATATTGTACTAGCGTTCCTATCCACTCTCTTTGGGATTCTACAAGTAGATGGTCGTTATTTAAATTACCTCTCCGATGTAGACTCCGTTAAGATGACAGGGTTGTACATGTTTGTACAATTTGGCTTATTCTCCATTGCTCGCATTGCGATTATGGAACTAAAGCCACAGTATAAAGGCTTGTTAAATCTTTTGGTTCTTAGGGATTTTTAGGACACTTCTTGTTCTCCTTCTCCTTACCGATTACGCGTTTAACAAAAATATTTTTGAGTATTTTTATTATTCTTATCATGCCTTATACAATCCAATACTTGAATTCTAACTTCCTATTGCAAGTGAAAGATAAAATCTACAACTTTAAATGGGGCTACATCATATTGTTATTTTATATGTACACCTTCTTAAATATGATGTCTGGAATTCCACAAGATTACTATTCAAATTGGCGTAACCCATATCCGTCGAGTATGAATATTGAGTACCAATTTAACTTCAAGATGTTTGATCGGTAGAATAGGAGAAACTCTATGTCTCAGAATTTTTCCAAACAGAGAAAGGTTGGCACCTTGTTGTCCTATGCACTCTTGCTAGGCAATACGATCGTCAACTTAGCCTATGTACCGATTCTACTGTCCTTTATCGGCGTTGCTGAGTTCGGTTTATACCGCTTGCTCGGCTCTGTTATCGCTTATTTCAACGTACTAGACTTCGGGTTATCTGCAACGATTACCCGATTTTTAGTAAAATATAAGACCTTACAAGACCAAGAGAAAATCGATAAACTATTAACGATGTCTCTCATCCTCTACGTAGGTATTGGCATACTCCTTAGTCTCGTAGGTCTCATATTCTATTTCTGTATTCCATATATCTTTGGGGCTACCTTAGAGCCATCGATGATCGGTAGTGCTCAAAATATTTTCTTATTGCTCTTACTGAACCTATTGGTGCTCTTCGCATCTAAGGTCTTTGATGCGGTCATCATTTCCGAAGAGCGCTTCATATTCCATCGTTCCGTTAGTTTACTACAAATCTTACTACAACCCTTTGCGATTATCGGTATGATTATGATTTATCCATCGGCGTTGAGTGTTGTCCTCGTACAAACTATCTTCAATGTGGTGCTGGTCATTGTGAAAGTTCTATACTGCCACAATAAATTGGGCACTCGATTGGTGTACCGCGGCTGGGATAATGAAATTATCCTTTCCATGCGCAATCTATCCCTTAGTATGTTCGTGGTTGCTATCGTGGACCAAGTGTTCTGGCAAAGTAATCAGCTTTTACTAGGCATGAAAATGGGCGCTGAATCCGTTGCGATTTACGCCATTGCGAGTCAGATTTATATTAACTATATGAATATTGCTCTCGCCGTTTCTGGTACATTATTACCAAAGATTACAGCAATGGTTACGAATCGTTGTAGCGACGAAGAGTTCCAAAGCTTATTCCTCAAGATAGGACGTTTACAGTTTTATTTATTATCCTTAATCCTCAGCGGATTTATCGTATTTGGACATAGCTTCCTTCATTACTGGGTAGGTGATGGTTTTGACTTGGTATATATCATTACCTTGCTCATCATCGCGCCTTTTACCATCGACTTAATCCAGAACGTAGGTCTTGCTATTATGCAGGCTCGCAATGTATATCATGTGCGCGCTGTAGTGTATGTTCTCGTTGGTACCTTAAACGTAGTGCTTGCATACTTCTGGATTGATGCATACGGCATCGTCGGTGGTGCGGCGGCTACTGGTCTTTCTATGGTGCTAGGCAATGGCCTCATTATGAATGTGTACTACCAACGGACAATGAAGCTGAACATCATTCATTTTTGGAAAGAAATTTCCGCTTGTCCCTCGTTACTATTGCAGTAACAGCAGCGGGCTTATATATTATTCCTTATATTGATGTAAACAAATCCATTTATATTCTGATTATTAGTATGTTAGTATACGCTTTTATTTACTTCGGACTTCAACGAGTGATTAACTTTAACACCTATGAAAGGCAGCTAAGTGATTCAGTTTTAGTGAAGTTAAGATTGAAGAAAAGGTAATACTAAGGAGATAAACATGAACAAACGTAAGTTATTAATGGCATTGGTAGGCGCTTGCTTGGCATGTAATGTAGCTATGGCAAATGCAGCTGGTGTTGAGTATATGGGTGGCGTTTCTACTTCTTATAATCAAGAGGTACAAGACGTATCTGTTGTAGATAGCCATGTTAAAGGTAGAGAGGTCGTTACTTTCAAAACAAAACATCCTACAAAGGGACAAAAGTTGACGATGGTTCTTGAAAATGGCGAGTACATTGATCCAAAAGACAGCGTATTCTCCTTGGCTCGTACAGATATTGGGGAATACCGTTTATCTAAATATGATAAAATCAACCTTCACATGTTAGGCTATAGCAATGGCGAGCTCGGCTTTACTGGTGGCGGGGATGCGACAAGCAAGTCTGGTATTACCCTCATGATTGGTCCAGATGGTCGAATCAATACACCATATACTGGTATTGTTAAATTGTCTGGTCTTACATTGAATGAAGCAACAGCATTGCTCAATCAGAAGTTCTCCAGATATGTCCATGATCCAGACTTAACAGTTAACGTATCTGAATACGGCGGTCGCCAAGTTTATGTAATGGGCGAAGTACCAAAACCTGGTATCTACCGTTTAGGCGCTGATTACATGAACGTATTTGCTGCACTTTCCAGCGCACAAGGCACAGCTAGAAAGGCTCGTCCACGTCACATCCAAGTGGTGCGCGTTATCGATGACACAGTATACGTACGAGAAGTAGATATGGAAGCTTTCATCAAGAAACAAGATATTAAACAAAACATCGCTCTTGAAGATGGCGATATGATCTACGTACCTAAATCTCACCGTATTATTCCAAGTGATATTGCACCATTTGCATCACTTGCTTATACACTTCATAATGTAACTAACTAGTAGAATCTACTGATTTTTTAATCTACTGATTAGAACTATTTCACTATCTAGTAGTTATCAAGAAGAGGAGGGTATTACCATGAATGTAGCTATCATTTTTGCAGGTGGTACGGGACAACGCATGAGCTCGTCCGGTATTCCAAAACAATTTTTGCTAGTCAATCAAAAGCCAATTATTGTCCATACGTTGGAGCATTTCCAATATGCCCCTAATATCGACAAGATTATTGTAGTATCCTTAGCATCGGGGATTCCTCAAGTGGAGTCCTTGGTGGCTAAGTTTGGTCTAACGAAGGTTGTATCCATCATTCCTGGTGGTAGTACAGGTCAGGAGTCTATCTTCCGTGGTTTGGAAGAATGTCGAAGACTATTCGATGATGAGACTGTAGTGCTCTTGCATGATGGGGTTAGACCGATCATCAATGAAACGATGATTGAAGAATGCATTTCCTGCGTGCTTCATCATGGTAATGCCATTACCGTAGCACCGTCTACGGAAACTACCTTCGTAAAAGGGGAGGAGCCTCATACGGCAGGTACCATTCTAGATCGCTCACAATGCGTAATTGCTAAGGCGCCGCAGTGCTTCTTCTTAGGCGATATTCATAAGGCTCATCTAAAGGCGAATGAAGAGAAATTAGAATTCATCGATTCTGCGTCCATGATGCAGCACTTTGGGCATACTTTATATCTAGTAGAGGGCTTGCCTGCGAACATTAAGATTACAACGCCAATCGACTTCTATACATTTAAAGCCTATTTAGATGTACAAGATAGTATGAATGTTATTGGTTTATAGTTACTTAGAGGATAGATAATGAACAGAGTACTACAAGACGAGTTGATGCGGACCGTCAATAGCAACAAGGATTTGTTTACGTTCTTTAGTGGTCGCACTATGTTGATTACTGGTGCTACTGGCTTGATTGGCTCTATGCTCATCAAGTCCATTATGACAGCTAATGATGTATTACACACAAATATCCGCGTAATCGGTCATGTGCGCAATATAGAAAAAAAGCAGAAGCTGTTTTTTTGAAAGGCTTTAGGAGAGATACTTTTACCATTACGAAAGGTAAACGTAAAGGATATTGCGGAGCCTATCGACTATATTGTTCATACCGCATCACCAACGCAGTCCAAGTTCTTTATCAGTAATCCTGTAGAAACCTTGCATACATCCATCAATCAAACGGTAGAATGCTTGGAGCTTTCAAAAGCACAAAATAGTAAGAATATGGTCTATTTGTCCTCTATGGAGCAATACGGCATCCAATACGAGGATTACCAAACAATGACCGAAGATGATTTGGGGTATATCAATCATCTAGATACGCGCAGTTCTTATTCGCAAGGCAAGCGCGCCTGTGAATGTTACTGTTATGCGTATGCCAAGGAATACGGTGTGAACGTCACCATTGCTCGTTTGGCACAAACCTTTGGACCTGGCGTAGCAGGTGAGGATAATCGCGTGTCGATTCAGTTCGCTAAAAGCGCGTTGCAAAACAAAGATATCATTTTGCACACAAAGGGCGAGTCTTTATCGAATTTTCTGTTACCTCACCGATGCCTTAACGGGTATTTTTGGTATTGCTGAAAGCTGGTGCACCGGGAGAAGGCGTATAATATATGCAATGCTAAGGAAACGAGAAGCATTTATGATATTGCAAAAACTCGTGGCTGATGAGGTCGTAGGGGGACGCATTTCCGTAGTGATGGACATTCCAGAAACAAATAACTATGGTTATGCGCCAACTGTGAAGTATTATTTAACGGCGGACAAGCTCCAAGCATTTGGGCTGGGCGCCTCAAATTAACTATGAAAGAAGGCTATCAACTGCTCATGGATTACTTGGCTCAAGAAAGTTAATGTGCTGTTTATTTGTGCCAGTAGTTGCTTTCTTACAGCATTACTATTATTTTTTTGAGAGAGATAGTATGTTTTTAATGGTAAAAATTTTTTTATTACACTGAGGAGAGTTATCGGGTGAAACGTATTAAATTATTAGTTACAAGCGCTATTATGGCGATGGCCATCGCTCCAGTTTATGGTGCACAAATTGTATCACCAAATGTAAATTTAAATTCTACAACTTATGACATGATCGATTCCTTGCATGCTCAAGGTTATATCGATACGTTGCCAACATCCAAGCCTTATAGCCGTTTACAAGTGGCTGAATGGGTACAAGAAGCGAACGGTAAAGTGGATGCTAATACACCACAATTTGTTCAATCTATGCTTCAAAATCTTGAAACTGAGTATGCCGATGATATCCAAACTTTGGCAACAGGAAAACAAGAGTCCAAAGTAGTAGTCGACTCTGCTACTGTATCTGTTACATCTACGAATTCTCCAGAGTACAACCAAAATCGTGGTGGTTGGGTTCGTACGGCGAGCACGTATCAACCATTGAATACCAATAACAATGGTTATAAATACAATCGTGGCACTACTGTGAGCGGTGAAAGTGCACATTCGTGGTACGGCGGGCAACCATGTAGCATACGCCATTACACCGCGCGCTGACCTATTTGCTGGCGACAACAGTGCACGACTCGTAAACGGCTACGTGAAAACACATATCGGGGCCGTAGAGGTACAAGCTGGTAAAGATGAGCTTTGGTGGGGCCCTATGCACCAATCATCCCTCAATCTGTCCAACAATATGAATGCTTTAACAGGTGTGAAAGTAACGACTATTAACCCTGTAAAAGTGGGCGGTACATTCCGCTTCTTGCGTTCCATTAAGCCAACCTTCGTATATGCGAAATTGTCTGATGATCGTAAACGATGTGAAAGCATCCAAGCTTTGTAGGTGCTCGCGTTGAAGTATCCCCTACAAAAACGCGTTGTAGTCGGTGCGAGCTTAACATCCATCATGGGCGGTGAAGGCCGTCACTTACGCCTTTCCGACTATGGTCGTTTCTTAACTGGTAAAAAAATGAAAGGTAGCCGTTCCAAAGATAAATGGAATAGCATCGCTGGTTACGATATTAAATGGACATTACCATCCATGGAGGTATATGGCATGGTATATGGTGAAGACCAAGCTACAGGCCTTGGCTTTATTCCGAGTCCATCTAAGATCGCTTGGACTGCAGGCGTATACTTGCCAAAACTTGGCAACCACGACGACTGGAACCTTCGCTTAGAAGGCGGTAGAACAAGTAACTGGTGGTATGCTCACTGGTCCTATAACGATGGTTATGTACACAAAGGCAATATCATCGGCGACTACATGGGCAACAGCAGTAATCGTTTATATGCTCGCCTTGGTCACTGGGATAAAAAAGCAAACTTAACAGGCTTCAACGTCGAGTACTTGCGTTTAAACCGTGAACTCCATACAAATGCAAAAGCCCTTAATGTTTGGGTTGATCATAGCCGTAAATTATCTAACGATTGGTCCTTAGCTGCGAAGGTAGGCGTATCTAGACTTCATAATATGACCGATAAAAAAGATAAAACAGCATACCTAGTAGGCGTAGACGTAAAACGCACGTTCTAATTTAATAATATAATACTTAGATACGTTTAAGAGGCTGCTCATGAAGAGCAGCCTCTTTTTGTACTCGTATTGTGGTACCTACGCATTTAATTTTTACTTAATATTTTTTTGATTGATGTTTAAAATTTGCTATTTTTTTGAACATAATTAATATAATTAGATAAAGTAATGTTCAAAATATAGAGATTTTTGAACATTACTTTATGATTAATAACATTTAGAGTATAAAAATAATATTATTTTTGTACTTTTTACTATAATCGTTATCTAGGTTAGATAGGAGGGACATGATGAAGTTTGAACCTATGCATAAGATTTATTATAAACAGCCAGCTGAGTGGCAACGTATATTAGATAATCGTCGTAACTCTGAAAGCTCTATTTCCTTACCTATTTCTATCCACGAATATAATAGGCGTAATACATATGGTGCGTTTTTCATGTATCACCCCTGTATTAGTAACACTGTTACTATCTATAGAAGGAAAGCGCAGCGCATTTATTACTTTAGTTTCTGAAGTTCCTTCAGTCCTGATCTCTCATGTTATGAATGCTTTCTTATCTACTGAAATTAAGGCAAGTAATGATATTGAAGGCGTATATAGTAGTCGAAGAGAAATCCAAGAGGCTATACAAAATAGAGAAAATGATAAACTTAGGTTTTCAAGTATTATTAGTAAATATAAGGCTATTCTTGAGAATCCTCATGGCTTTACCTTTGAAAGTAGCCCAGATATAAGAGCGTTATTTGAAGATATCATTAGTAGTGAAATAGATGATAAAAATCAGCCCGATGGAGTTGTATTCAGACGAGACTCTGTAGATATAGTTAATCATCAAGGTAAAGTGATTCATAGAGGGACATTACCTGAGTCGCGTATTATACAAGAGATGGATCAAGCTTTAGCAGTTCTTAATGATGAGATGCTTGTTCTTCCTATTCGGGTAGCTCTTTTTCACTATTATTTTGGCTATATACATCCATTCTATGATGGAAATGGGCGTACAAATCGGTTTTATTTCAACGGCTTATTTAGCAAAATACTTTCACCCTCTTGTGGCGTTACGTTTGTCTGCAGTCATTAATAATAACAAAAAAGAATATTATGATGCTTTTAAAATGACTACTGCTGAGATTAACGGCGGTGATGTAACCTATTTTATAATTGCTTTTATGTCGCTTATAGAAAAAACCATTGATAATGCTACTGAACTATTGAATAAGCGCATCAAATCGTTTATTTCGAAGAAAAACAAAAGTTAGAGCAATTTTTCAAAGCTAATGAAATTACAGATCCACTATTACGAGAAATATACATCTTGTTACTACAGGCACGGCTATTTTCATTAGGCGTAGGTATTAGTAAAGCTGAAATCATGAATGCTTGTGGTAAAAGTAGAGGAACTATCTTTACTAGGTTTAAACAAATTCCTAAAGACCATCTTATAAAAGTAAAGTATGGCCGTACTGAGTCGTATATGCTAAAGACGAGCATATTAGACTCTAAAGAATAAACTGATATGAAAAATATTAATCGTTTGAGAGCTTTGAGCCAGCGAACGTATTCAATCAGGGGTAGAGAGAAAGCTAAAGTTTTAATGAGATTTTCACCGTTTTTGAGTATACTATAAAAATGTTTTCACCATAAAACGGAGGTAATCATAATGCGCAAATTTGTATATATAATGGCAGTTCTGCTCGTGTTGATCGGCATTAATACACGTGACGTAGAAGCTCGTAGAGATGTATATGCTACGACATATCACGGCAATAGCTGGTACGTAGATCAAGACTCTGTAAAACGAGTGGGGGATATCCTCAACTTTACAGTGTACACAACGGCTGGTTTGAGTTATAAAGTAACATCTGGCAATGATGACTACTACAATGCAGACGTATTTTTACAATAACGATAAACTCGTAAGCGATAAAGGCCAATCCATCTGGAAATCCCCAGGCATGATGGCGGCCATGCGCGTGGCGCGTAAATAATAGAAATAATAAAGGCAGCGATTATCGCTGCCTTTTTTTACTTATATAATTTCGTATATTTCTATTAATAGATTCTTATTGATTCGCTTATATGTTCGCCATATAATTGACTTAGGATAGTCAATCGAGGTTGGGCCTCTCTTCGTTAATGAAGGGAGGGTTGTCTATGAGTGATTATGAGTTGATCATGATAATTCTAGAGGCAATGACGGTTGTCATTGCCTTTGGTGCACTTGTGGCACTTATTTGTCTTGGAAAAGACAAATAGCCCTTCGTTATCCTTGGATAATTAGGTAACTGAAAGGCCATTTCATCAATTTTTTTGTAACTTTGAGATGAGCCCGACGGAACCACTCGCTTGGCTATCTGTTTATATTATAGAGTTAATATTATATATCGTCAAATACGGATAAATACTATATAGAATTTACTAGTAAAAAAAGGTAGCAATCTATGATCGCTGCCTTTTTACTTATATAATTTTGTATATTTCTATTAATAGATTCTTATTGATTCGCTTATATGTTCGCCATATAATTGACTTAGGATAGTCAAACGAGGTTGGGCCTCTCTTCGTAAATGAAGGGAGGATTGTCTATGAGTGATTATGAGTTGATCATGATAATTCTAGAGGTAATGACGGTAGTTATTGCCTTTGGAGCACTTGTGGCGCTTATTTGTCTTGGAAAAGACAAATAGCCCTTCGTTACCAGTAACTGGATAACTGAAAGGCCATTTCATCAATTAACTATAGTTTTGAGATGAGCCCGACGGTTCTACTCGTTTGGCTATCTGTTTATATTATAGAGTTAATATTATATATCGTCAAATACGGATAAATACTATATAGAATTTACTAGTTCAAAGGTAGCAATCTAGATGCTACCTTTTTACTTTTATAATTTTATGTTATGTGACAATTTTCCCTCATATTTACAAGGCTTTGATTATAAATTATAATTAAAAATATTTAATAATAATTTATAGTGTGAATTAGAGAGGGTTTTATGAAACGTGTGAGTAAAACGAAATTATCTTTAGCAATTGCCCTAACAATTGCTAGCTCTGTAGTGCCGTATGCAATGGCGGGAAGTACATTAGTTACTACACCTAATGGTGCATATATTACTGCAAATAACGGTGGGAAGTTTAAGGCTGGTACAATGACAAACTACATATCTACCATTGAGGCAGATACTGGTAGTACAGTCATTATTGATAAAGCTGTTTCTAATATTGGTTATAATAATAAGCCTTCATCAGCAGTAAAGGTGGCAGTACTGTTACTCTTAAGGAAGGCGTTTATGATGCTCAAAAAGTGAGCACTCCTATTGCAGTGGCCCAAGGTGGTACTGTTAATATTGGCGTAGATGGTAATACAGGCAATTTTATTGGCAAGGATTTATCTTTGGTAGGTGATGTTATTGTTAAAAGTGACCCAAATCATGCGTCTGAGATTAACATTGGTATTGATGGTAAAGAATCACTATGGGACGGCTTAGCATTTAATTTAGCAGATAAAGATGCAAAGCATCCAAGTCATATCAATGTATTCCTTGGTGATTATGGTTCTTGGGATCATTTCTATCAAGGTGGTTTGCATGAAGGAAAATTAAGTGGTAGTACTGAACCTAGCCATGTACATCGACTTGTAGGCTCTAAGAATCGCAACTATGTTAATCATGTAACTCAAAGTGAGTTTAATAAAATTTATGTAGATAAGCTTGAAGGTCATGTAAACTTTATTTATGACCCTAATGATGAAGCTGGAGATACTGAGGACCCGAACTATCAACCACCAACTAAAACCTATAATGGTGTGACACCAGATTCTTTCTGGGGTGGTGATATCCACATTACAAGTGCAGCTCCTGGTGCGGCTGCTCATGTGTACACAACTCAAAAAGGTCTAGACATGTCTTCCGAAGAGAATGTAAATAAGATCTTAGATAACTTGGCACATAAGATGTATTATCACAACTATGTAAATGGTGAAAGAAACCTTCAAGGCACAGTAGCTATTGCATCTGATGGTTCTGAATCTGGTCGTTTTACAGTTATCACTTCTGGTCATGCTAAGGAAGGCGACATTACTTGGCAAGCAGATAAAGATGGTCAAGGTAAATACGTATATGGTGAAAATAAACCAGCTCCGGTTCCGAAACCAGAGGTAAAACCGACTCCAAAACCTGAGCCTAAGCCACAACCTAAACCAACTCCAAAACCAGAAGTAAAACCAGAGCCAGCTCCAGCTCCAAAACCGGAGGTAAAACCTACACCGGCTCCAGCTCCAAAACCGGAAGTTAAACCAACACCAGCTCCGGCTCCAAAACCAGAAGTAAAACCAGAGCCAGCTCCAGCTCCTAAACCTGAGAACAACGGTCATATTCATGTTGTGATAGGTGATTTTGATACACCTCATATGCGCGGTGCTCGTTCTGCTATCATGAGTAATATCAATGGTTGGAGAACATTGACGGATAATATGTATCGTCCACGTGTATTGCAACAAGGCGAACCTACAGGTATTTGGGCTCGCGTTGGAGGCGGTAAATACAGCTTCAATACAACAGGTATCGATACAGATACAACGTATACACGTATTCAAGGTGGTTACGACGCTAAAACTAGCAGCGGTTGGACCGTAGGTGGTCAAGTTTCCTATCTTCGTGGCAACGATGACTACGTATTCAATGGTACTGGCAAAGAAAAAGCCTTTGCAGTTGGTGCGTATGGCTTGAAAGATCTTGGTAACAACCAATATATCCACATCGAGTCTCAAGTAGGTCGTGCTTCTAACGACTTCACTATTCGTAATGAAATTGGTGAAAGATTGTCTGGCGAGACTAAAGCAAATGCATACTCTATCGGTGCACGCTATGGTAAAACAGTGAAGCTTTCAAACGGTACATACATTGAACCACAAGCACAATTGAGCTACACTCACTTCGGTGGCGATAGCTTCAATGCAGGCCGCATGCATGTAGAGCAATCTGGTGTGAGCAGCACAGCAGGTGGTCTTGGCCTTGAAATCGGTAAAAACTTCGGTGCAGGTAACATCTATACTCGTGTTGGCGTGAACCATGCCTTCTCTGGTACAGTGAAAACTGCGTACACAAGTGGTGCTACTACTAAATACACATCCGAAGACATTAAAGGTACTTGGACAGATCTAGCATTCGGTGGCCGCTATGGTTTCAATGCAAACAACAGTATCTTCGCTGATCTTAGCACAGGTCTATCTGGCGATTATAAAGCTGGTTGGTCTGTAAATGCAGGATTTACCCATAAATTCTAAGAAAGATTTAATAAATACCCCTTTGTAAAATAGCCTAAATATATAAAGCCTCCTAATAGTAGAGTTATAACTGTATTATTAGGAGGCTTTTATAGTATTTGTTATAGAGTTAACTACATAGCACCTCTTCACTTTCCTTCTGAATTTAAGGCGAAATTATATAGACGAAATACGATATATCGTGTATACTAATGAAACCGTAAGCTACTAGAGTCATTATTGATAGAGGCTTACTTGTATTAATAAATTTACCATGCTTAGTATGGGGATCTCTATGGGGATAAAAGTTCCTCAAGAGATAATATCTATTACATGATAAATGAAGTAGCTCTGGGGAGGGCACTTCGAGAGAGGAGACTTATGAAATTAGTAAAATTATTACCTATCATGGCAATTGCCGGTGTATGTTTCTCTGGTCAAGCTAATGCAGCTCAAGACCAATTGATGATGCCTGAACAAGCATCTGCACCTATGACTGTGAACGAACAAGCAGTTTCTCTTGCAGTTCCTAGCGAAGAAGTAAAAGCAGTTGTTGCTGAATTCGCAGCATTCCAACTTGGTCAACCAAATACTGGCCGTGTGTCTGGTCAAGAACGTCTTGCTAACAATGCGTTGTACTACATGAACGTTCGTCGTAGCTGGTACATCACAAGCCATCGCTATAAAAAAGATAGCTATGCTCGTGTAGCATTAGATCGTATGTACTTGGATTACAAAGATTTCTTTAAAAATGCTGCAGTATCTGGATTGAGCCAAGCTGAATATGAAAAACCAAATTTTAGCTATTCTTGAAAAGAATACTGAAAACATGAACAACAACGAATTGCGTTTCTATATGAACGAAATGGTAATCTACAGCTTGAAAGAAGCTATGCGTGCCAAACATGCTAAACACGTTCGTTAAGCAGTAGATATAACAAAATATACATAGGAAAGAGGTAACGATAATGGTCGTTACCTCTTTTTGTTTGAGCTTAATACGTTTCGTATTGTAATAATCAATATAATCTCTTAATTTGTTAATAAAATCTTCATAGGAAGTAAATTTCTCTAAATATAACAATTCTGACTTTAGTAAACCAAAGAAGTTTTTCCATCACGCTATTATCCAAACAGTTTCCTTTTCGAGACATACTTTGGATGATAGCGTGATTTTTAATGTTTTTTTGATAACTGCTATGCTGATACTGCCACCCTTGATCTGAATGCAAGATGCAGCCTATGCAGCCTGGCAACGAGAATCTAACGAAAACAGTAATACTTATTGCAATTCAAGTAGTAAACTGGAAATAGTAAATTTAAACTCTAGATTTTTTTTATCCCGAATTATATACAAATCTTTAATTAATTGTAAATTATTCATAAAAAAACAACATGTAAAATCATATAAATTATAGAAAAAAATGGGCATTATGACGGAGTAACCAGCTATTATGAGGTAGAAACGGCTCATTATTGGCGATATTTTATAAACATTCTAACACATGAATATAAAATGAATTTTTATTTACTGCATAGAAAAATTTTGATATGATTAGGACATTCAATGATTATGAAGAAATGGTGAAGTTTCAGTAAAGTCATTGAGAGTAAGAACTTATTTATATGTATTGTAAGCTAGAGGTTAAATTATGAATCGGATTTACAATGTTATTTGGAGTAAAACCAAAAAGTGTTATGTAGTTGTTTCGGAAATCGTAAAAAGCAGTGGTGGTAAGGTTAAATCCTTACATACTGGTAAACATATACCCATATGAGTACAGTTATGGCTGTAGCTGCATTGTTGGCGGGTGTGAATATTACATCTGTAAATGCAGCGGCTATCATGATTGATGGCGTGAATGCTGGCTATGCAACAGCTCAAAATGGGGGTAATAAATGGAGTTATTTATACAATTATAATAACCCTGGCAATATGAATGCCTTAGATGGCAGTGCTACTACTGGATATTATTCTGGCAGTGCATTAAATGGTATTTCCATTGGTCACAATACGAAGATTCAAGAGTCTAGTGATCCTACGTATTATTCTGGTGTGGCTATTGGCGACTATGCACAAGCTACAGGTGGTTTATCTTTTTCCCTTGGTAATTATGCACAGTCCACAAAACCATCTGCTATGGCTATTGGCACGGCTTCCTTATCTAGTGGCTTTAACTCTCTAGCAATGATGCGACAATCAGCAGCGACAGGTAATTTCTCTACGGCTATTGGTACAACTTCTTGGGCGAGTGGTACTGGTAGTTTTGCTTTGGGTTATTCTGCGCAATCAAAGGGGGATCAATCCATTGCCATCGGTGCAGCTGAGCCTATCACGGTAGCAGGCAGTGGTAATGAACCTAGCGCAGCCTATAATGGTAATACTAATACTGTAACAGAAGGTGCACGTTCTCTTGCATTCGGTACAAAAGCGCGTACCACAGCAGCAGCTACAGATTCCATGGCATTTGGTTCTAATGCTAAAACTAAAGCAGCTAATGCAGTAGCAATGGGTAATTCCTCTCGTGCTACTGGTACAGATTCCTTCGCATTTGGTAATACTGCGTCTGCGGCCGGTGCAAATGCTATCGCTATGGGTAGAACAGCACAGGCTTCTAAGGTGAATGCTATCGCATTGGGCGGTCAGGCAAAAGCATTAGAGGCTAATGCTCTTGCTATTGGTAGTACAGCAGAAGCAAGTAAAGCTGGTACTATGGCTATCGGTAGTGCTGCTAAAGCAACAAGCAGCAACGCAACAGCTATCGGTAATGGTGCTGAAGTTACTGGTGAAAACTCCATGGCATTAGGTTCTGGTGCTAAAATTAGTTCTAATAACTCTATTGCACTTGGGGCAGGCACAGAATTTAACGATCCTCTAGTAAATACATATGCTGCTTTCACAAACGAAATGAACCCTGCAGAGGCGGGCGTAGTGGCAGTAGGTAATACTAGTACACCACGTCGTATTGTTAACGTAGCAGGTGGTCAGAACGATAATGACGCTGCAACGATTAAACAATTGCGTTATGTAAATAACAACTTGGCTATGACCATTGCAGGCCCTACATATACTGGTTATGAAGCAAATGGCTCTACCTACAAAGCGCCTGATTTCAATATCAAAAATAGCACATACCATACAGTAAAAGAAGCGGTAGAAGCGGCACAAACTAACTTCTTCAGCGCTAAAGGCACATCTGCTGATGCAAACTACGATAATAAAGGTGCTACAGGCACAAATGCGACAGCAGCAGGCGTACGTGCCTCTGCAGCAGGTAATTTTGGTACTGCACTTGGTGCAGACGCAACTGCAACAAGTGAAAAAGGTACTGCATTAGGTTATAACGCGAAAGTAACAGAAGATGATGGCGTTGCGTTAGGTTCTAATTCCGTAGCAAATACGGCAGCTGGCGTAGCTGGTTACGATGTAAGTGCAGCGGATAACCGTGCGAATAGATACACTGATTTAACTGGCTCAGTGGCTACATCTACATTGGGCGCTGTATCTGTTGGTCAAAGCACAAGTGTTGGTACAGAAACACGTCAAATCACAAACCTTGCTGCTGGTAAAAAAGATACAGATGCAGTTAACGTGGCTCAATTGCGCAATGTAAACCTTAAAATTGCAGGCAATACGAATGATAATAACGGCAAAAATGACGTATTGTTAGATAAACAAACATTGACTGTAAAAGGCGATGGCACTTATGTAACGACTAAAGCTAATAACCAAACTATCGATGTAACGTTAACAAATGATACAAAGGATAAAATCGACAATGCAGCTAATAAAGATCTTTCCAACATCACAAATGTAGGTAAAAAGAATATCACTGCATTAGGTACAATTGTTGAGGCTGGTCATAATGTAACAATTCCAGCAGCTACTGTAGATACTACAACAGGTCAAAAAACATATACTGTAAATGCTATGGATACAAAGGTTTCTTTAGGCACTAGCGGCTTGATGACCCTTACAGGTGGTACACCTGATGCAAACGGTGTTCGTAACTATACTGTTGACGTAGATCCTACAAAGGTAGCAAAAACTGACCTATCCAATATTAATAACGATGGTAAAACTGTCATTCGTGAAGAGGCTCAAAAGGCCGTAAAAGTAATTGCTGGTCAAAATACAACTGTTACAGAAGGTACAGATGGCACATATAAAACATATGCAGTCAATGTAGCGGCAGCGGGAGATTACCGATTAGTAGAAAACAGTGCAGCTGCTGATAAAGCGTATACTGTAACTGGCAATAAAGTTGACTTAACAGTGCAAGATGGTAGTACTCCTGCGAATACGAAGACTGTAACAATTAAAGACATTGCTTCTAAAACGGAATTGGATTCTACAAAATCTGATTTAACTACAAAAATTAACGATACAAAAACTGAGTTAACTACAAAAATTGATGATACAAAAACTGAGCTCATCAACAAAGGTTTGAAGTTTAACGCAGACAACAATGATGTTAAGACAAATAAACTTGGCTCTACCGTAACTGTATCTGGCGATGCGAATATCACTACAAAAATTACACAAACTGGTGATGACTCGACAATTGGAGTGGCTTTGAATAAAGACCTCAATGTTAAAACAGTGACTGCTACGGATACTGTGAAAGCTGGTACTACAACAGCGGGTAACCAAACTGCAACAGATAACAAAGGTGGCACTCAAACTGGCAACTTTGTAACTGGTTTAGACAACACGGCATGGAATATGGCTGATCCTGTATTTGTATCTGGTCGTGCTGCTACAGAAGATCAATTGAAAACGGTTAGTGATGCGGTGAGAGCAGCGAATGCCGGTTCTAGTGACTATCGCTTGATTGAAAACGATACAGCTACTGACAAAGCGTATACTGTAACTGGCAATAAAGTAGACTTGAAGGTAAAAGACGATAAATCTGGTACTACTAATACTGTAACTATTAAAGATATTGCGTCTAAAACTGAGTTCGATAAATTAAACGATCGCGCTGTTAAATACGATGTAGATGGTTCTGGGAATGTAGATAAATCCAAGGTGACATACGAAGGCCCTACATATAATAGTACTAATAAATCTGGTGGTACTCACGTAACTAACGTGGCGTATGCAACAGGTAATGATGGTAGCGAAGCAGTTAACGTAGATTACTTAACTGACAAAATCAAAGATAGCTCCGATGCGTTGATCAACAAAGGCATGAAATTTGATGCTAACGTTGGTGGTGTTAAGACTAATAAACTAGGTTCTACTGTGACAGTTCAAGGTGAAGGCACAGAAGCCGACGCTAACTATAGTGGTAAAAATATCAAAACATTCATCAAACAAGATACAGCTGGTAACACAACAATTGACGTTAAGATGAATAAAAATCTTGAGGTTGAAACTGTAACTGCTACAGGCGCAAATGGTAAAGATGGTAAAATCGGCATCAATGGTAAAGATGGTGTTACAACAAATCTTTCCATTACACGTGATGGTAAACCTGGTGTAGACGGTGCGGCTGGTACAACTACAACTCGTATCGTATATGAAAAACCAGATGGTACTACAGAAGAGGTTGCTACACTAAATGATGGCCTTAGATTCAAAGGCGACATGGGGACTACTTCTAATGTAAAACTCAATAAACAAGTGGACGTAACTGGTGGCGTTACAAATGCAGCTGACCTTGCAACAGGTAACAATATCGGTGTTACATCTGCAGCAGTTGATGCTAATGGCAATGCTAAACTTCAATTGCAACTCGCTAAGATATTACAGGCCTTAAATCTGTAACGGCTACAGATACTGTGAAAGCTGGCACAGCTACAGTGGGTAACCAAACTGCTACAGATAACAAAGGTGGCACTCAAACTGGTAACTTTGTAACAGGTCTAGATAATACAAATTGGAACATGACTGATCCTGTATTCGTACCTGGCCGTGCGGCAACAGAAGACCAATTGAAAACTGTTAGTGATGCGGTGAAAGCTGCGAGCGCAAGTGCATCTGACTATCGCTTGATTGGTGATCCAGCTAACACAACTGACGGTTCCTACAAGGTTACAAACAACCAAGTAGACTTGAAGGTTAAAGATGATAAATCTGGTACTACTAACACTGTAACTATCAAAGATATTGCGTCTAAAACTGAGCTCGACAAATTAGAAGATCGTGCTGTTAAGTATGATTTAGATGGTACAGGTAATGTAGATAAATCTAAAGTTACATATGAAGGTCCTGCGTACAACAGTACTAACAAATCAGGTGGTACTCACGTAACTAATGTGGCATACGCAACAGGTAACGACGGTAGCGAAGCAGTTAATGTAGACTACTTAACTGACAAAATCAAAGACAGCTCCGATGCCTTAATTAACAAAGGCCTTAAATTCGATGCTAACGTTGGTGGCGTTCAAACTAACAAATTAGGCTCTACTGTGACTGTAAAAGGCGAAGGCACTGCAGCTGACGCAAACTACAGCGGTGAAAATATCAAAACATTCATCGAACAAGATACAGCTGGTAACACAACTATCAACGTGAAGATGAATAAAGACATCATTGCTGATTCCATCAAAGTTAACAAAGATGGCAGAGATGGCAAAGATGGCGTATCTATTACAGGTCCTACTGGCGTAGCTGGCCAAGACGGCAACAATGGTAAGGTTGGTATCACAGGCGCTGACGGTAAAGATGCAGTTTCCATCTCCGGTAAAGACGGTGTAGGCCATATCGGTTTAACGGGTCCTGCTGGTACAAACGGCAAGGACGGCACAAATGGTATCGACATGTCCGTTAAGAATGGTTATGACGATGCTGCTAAAGGTGTTAAGGGCGAAAAAGGTGTAGACGGTGTTGATGGTATTACACGTATTGTGTACACAGACAATACTGGTGAACACCAAGTAGCTACAATGGACGACGGCATGTTGTACGGCGGTGATGCTGGTAATGTGATTAAGAAAAAACTTAACAATCAAGTAAATGTTAAGGGTGGCATTACTGACGAAACTAAATTGACTGCTGACGATAACATCGGTGTTGTATCTGACGGTACAGATACGTTGAAAGTTCGTTTGGCAAAAGATCTAAAAGGTCTTAATACTGTAACAGCTGCTAAAACTGTGAAAGCAGGTACAGCGACTGTAGGTAACCAAGAAGCAACTAAAGCAGATGGCACTAAAGAAACTGGTAACTATGTAACAGGTCTTGATAACAAAACTTGGGATGTTGACAACATCGTAACTGGTCGTGCTGCTACAGAGGATCAATTGAAAGATGCGTTGGCAAACCAATCCAATGCAGGCCTTAAATTCGACGCTAACGTTGGTGGTACTAAGACTAATAAATTAGGCTCCACTGTAATTGTAAAAGGTGAAGGCACTGATGCAGATGCTAACTACAGTGGCGAAATATTAAGACCTTCATCGATCAAGATACTACAACTGGCAACACAACAATCGATGTTAAATTGAACAAAAATCTCGTAGCAGATTCCATCAAAATCAATAAAGACGGCAAAGATGGTAAGGATGGCGTATCCATTACAGGTCCTACAGGTGTGGCTGGTCAAGACGGCAACAATGGTAAAGTAGGCATCACAGGTGCTGATGGTAAAGATGCAGTTTCTATCTCCGGTAAAGACGGCGTAGGTCACATTGGCTTAACAGGCCCTGCTGGTACAAATGGCAAGGACGGCTCCAACGGTATCGACATCACCGTTAAAAATGGTTACGATGATGCTGCTAAAGGTGTGAAAGGCGAAAAAGGTGTAGACGGTGTAGATGGTATTACACGTATTGTGTACACTGATAACACTGGGGAACACCAAGTAGCTACAATGGACGACGGCATGTTGTACGGTGGCGATACTGGTACTGTAATCAAGAAAAAACTTAACAACCAAGTCAATGTTAAGGGTGGTATTACAGCTGCAGCGAAACTGTCCAATGAAGATAACATTGGGGTAGTAGCTGATGGCACTGATACATTGATGCTCCGTCTTGCAAAAGACCTTAAAGGCCTAAATTCTGCTACTTTCAATAATGGTACAGATGGCAATACTGTTGTAAACGGTGGCGGCCTTACTATTAATGATGCAGCAGGTAATCCGTTGACGTCTGTTACTAAAGACGGCATTACGATTACAGATGGTCCATCTATGACTAAAGATGGTATCGACGCTAGTGATAAGAAAATCACTAACGTAGCTGACGGCACAATCGGTGCAGGTAGTAAAGATGCTGTTAATGGCGGTCAATTACATACAGTGGTAGAAGACCTTAAAACTAAAGGTTTTGGTTTAACTGCTGAAGATGGAGCTTCTGTTAAGAAATCCCTTGGTGACACTGTAACTGTGAAAGGTGACGGTACGAACATTACAACATCTGTAGATAATGGTGCTGTGAAAGTAGCATTGGCTAGAGATCTTAATGTAGATACTGTTACAGCAAACACAGTAACAACAGGCGACACTAAGATGGATACAAATGGCGTAACTATTAAAGATGGCGCCAATGAAGCGACTAAGTTGACTAAAGATGGCTTGCAAATCAACGATGGTGGTAACAAAGCGGTTACTATCGATAAAGATGGTTTGACTATCGAAAACGGCCCTAAGGTAACAAAAGACGGCATTAATGCTGGTGATAAGAAAATCACTAATGTAGAAGATGGTACAATTGCTGCCGGCAGCAAAGACGCTGTAAATGGCGGTCAATTGCATACTGCAATGGAAGACATCAAGGCACAAGGCTTCGGTCTTAAAGCAGAGGATGGTCAATCTGTGAAGAAACCTCTTGGTGAAGTAATCGACCTCAAAGGCGACGGCAACATCAAGACTTCCGTAGATGGCACTGCGATTAAGATGTCCTTGAATGATACAATTACACTTGGCACAGATCCAGCAAAACAAGTTAAAGTTGACGGATCTACTGGTACGATTACTGCGGGTAATGGCGCTAACCAAGTTACAATCGATGGCAGCACAGGTTCTGTTACAGCAAGTAAAACTGTGAAAGCTGGCGATGTAATCATGGGTAACCAAAGCTCTGGTGGTCAAAACGGTAACTTTGTGACTGGTTTGGACAATAAAACATGGAATCCTAACAACCCTGTAGCTGTTACAGGTCGTGCGGCAACAGAAGATCAATTAAAAGCTGTTAACGACGACTTTAACGAAAAAGCTAAAAATGGTCGTGTATTCCAAGGTGACCAAGCTGGTAACGATGGTAAAGTTGTTCGTGGTTTAGGCGATACAATGAACCTAAAAGGTGGCGCTGATGTAAATCGTTTGAGTGACAACAACCTAGCTGTTGTGAAGAATGCCGCAGGCGATGGCTATGATATCAAGTTGGCTAAGGACCTCAACCTAAAAGACGGTTCTACTACGTATACAAAAACTGTACCAGGAACTAATACTACAATTCCTTATACAGTAGATACAAAGGTAGATGGTGGTGGTATCACAATTACTCCATCCATCAACGGTCAACCTGTACCAGGTCACACTGTAAGCCTTACAGAAAATGGCTTAAACAATGGTAATAATACGATTACTAATGTAGCGCCAGGCATCAATGGCACTGATGCGGTTAACGTTAACCAATTGCGCAATGCTATGCATAGTGTAGATGGTAAAATCGCTGATGTTGGTGCAGCTAGCGCAGCCATGGCAGGTCTTAAACCATTGCAATATGATCCATTAGAACCTACACAAGTGTTGGCGGCTGTTGGCAACTATAAAGGTAGTACTGCTGCTGCTATTGGTATCGCTCACTATACAAATGAATCTACAATGCTTCATATGGGTGTTTCCTTAGGTGGTCATGATAATATGGTTAACGCTGGTGTATCTTATAAATTCGGTACATCTGACGCTAAAAAAGCAATTCCAGCACGTTACAAAGCAGGCCCAATCAGCTCTGCCTATGTAATGCAAGATGAAGTGGCTGCATTGAAAGCTGAGAACTTACGCATGAAACAACGCGATGAGGAATTATCTGCTAAGTACGAACAAGTACAACGAGATAATGAAGAGATGAAAGCTCAAATTGCAATGCTTATGAAACAAGCTGGGTTAACCAAATAATCATTCACTTGAGAGTGTATTGAGTATTTAAAACATAGGAAAGCCGCCCTGGGGAGGGCGGCTTCCAATGAGGGGACTTATGAAACTAATTAAATTATTACCAGTTATGGCAATTGCTTCTGTATGTGTTGCTGGCCAAGTACATGCGGCACAAGATCCTTTGATGATGCCTGAACAACCTGCGGCTCCTTTGACTGCAGAACAACAAGACATCTCTCTTGCTGTTCCTAGTGAAGAGGTAAAAGCTGTAGTATCTGAATTTGCAGCATTCCAATTGGGGATGAGCAATGCTTTAATCCAAGACGACAATCGCGTAATGTCTGGTCAACAACGTTATACTAATAACGTGTTGTACTACATGAATGTTCGTCGTAGTTGGTACATTACAAGCCATCGCTATAAAAAAGACAGCTATGCTCGCGTAGCATTAGATCGCTTGTACTTAGATTACAAAGAATTTTTCACAAACCACACAACTGTGTCTGACATGAACAAAGCTGAATATGAAAACCAAATTTTGGCAATTCTTGAAAAGAATACAGCTAACATGTCTAATGATGAATTGCGTTTCTACATGAACGAAATGGTAATCTACAGCTTGAAAGAAGCTATGCGTGACGGTAATAACCGCGTTAAACGCATCCGCTAATCGGTATATATAACTATATATCTATGAAAGAGGTAACGGCATAGGTCGTTACCTCTTTTTGATTAGGCTTATTTTATTTAAAAAGATGTGTGGAAAATCATATAATAGTAGTATTATTAGGTCTATACTATACCCATGACCGTATAGCACTTTATATATAGACAACCCTTACGTACTATACATAAATTTATACACAGGTATCCGAATATATGCAATTACTCCTAGTTACACAGCAATTACAATCCTTTTGGATACCCTATTTTCTCTCAATAAGCTATATGGTCGTTGTTAAACAAATAGCCCCCTGTAGGTTTTTCCTACGGGGGCTTGTTTATTAAAGAGGTTTAGTAATCTTATAAGTAGTGTATCAAGTATTACTATAAGAATTGTTTAAAAGATTATCGTAAGGATTGTTTTATTATAAGGATTATTTTGTAAGTGTTAAGAATATATCAGGGCTATAGCCTAGCTAAATAGTATATGGGATGGCTATCTAGCTGGCTAGCTAACTAACTAATTAACTAATTAACTAATTAGTACTATTTGTCTAATTTAGACATGAGCTGACGTACTGTTTCTTGGAGCTCTTTATTTTGTGTTTCCAACGCTTGTACGCGAGCTTCAAGGTTTTGTGGGTGGTTCGTCATGTTAGACTTACCAGGTTTATAGGTAATGCCTACATTAGCCATAAGGTGGCTATTGAGTGTTACACCTGTAGTTAATAATAGATTGTCTCGATGGTAGTAACCAACACCGAAGGCAAGGGCATTGGCATTTTTATAATGACCATAGCCTGCCATATATTGAATGCGGTTGTCTGGATCGTAGCCCATAGGATGCAAAGCAGCTAGTGCAGCGGCGCGAGCATCGCCCTTATTGGATTCCGATTCGACGCGACCAATATTTTGCTCTACGCGATTTATGTTTTGCTCTACATGACTAATGGAGCTTTGTAGTTGCGCATTTGTACTTTGACCAAGAGAATCGATCATTTGATGCACACCGTATAGTTGGGAACCGTTGATAGCATCTGTAGAGGTAGCGCTTACGCGACCTGCCGCTACATTAGTTATAGTCCGTTCTTTATCTTTAGCGCCTACAGATACGGTAGAAACAGGTGTAGTACCTGCATAGTTTACAGTCGTACCATTCTTAAAGGTATAGCTCGATGTGCCTACCACATCGCCATCCGTCGAATCGTTGCCGAGGATAACGGCATTCTCTAATGCTGTAGTTACATTATTACCCATGACGAAGGTGTTGTTCCCAGAGATGTGGTTATAGTTACCAATGCTATAGGAACCACTTGCATCAATGGCATTTTTCCCATATTGACCTTGACCGAATACGCCAGACTCAGTGGCCTTATCGGATAAGGTATTATAAGAACCGATAGCGAGACCCTTCTTGGCATTTACATTCGTATAATGACCGATGCCGAGGGTAAAATCAGCTTTCACCGAAGAACCAGAGCCAATGAGGACGGAATTGTTAGCCGTGCTATTCGCCCCTTGGTAATGACCGAGCCATACGTTTTTAGTACCTTCGGATTTCTCGCCCGATTGGGTACCCATGATGATGGACATGGTCGCTTTCGCATTATTGGCAGTGAGGGAACCAGCGATTACGTTGTTGTCGCCCGTGCCATTAAGGAAGGTTTTGCCGCCTAATGTAATATTGGCGCCTCCCTTGGAACCATTACTGGATAGGGTGCCGATGGCGATGTTATTACCATTCGAGTTAGGACTATTGATCACTTGATGGGTGCTATTCGCAGCCCCTGCGGCGTGACCTAAGGTAATGTTGCCATCATTGGTGAAAGTCGTTCCTTCCGCGCCTATATTGTGTCCTGTCTGGACGATGTTAATCGGCGCTGCAGAAGCGACTCCCATAGATAGTGCAGTTAGCACGATACCAGTTAATACAAAATGTTTCTTACTCATCGCAATACACTCCTTTGCATATTATGACTTCACAAAACTTTCATAAAAACTTACAGATTCATAATAATACATAAAAATCATATTGTAAATGAATATTTTGTATATTATGGGTATAAAATACACCATAAACGGATATTTTAGAGAATGTTTATGCAATGGTATAAAAACGTTTAAGTCGAAACGGAAAAGGTTAATCTACATAGAAAAATTTCTTTATAGCTTCGCCTATATATGGGTCTAATTTCTTGACAGTGGTGCCCATTATTCGTTACACTAATATATATTTCATTTATTGTTCATGAATTTTATGTGTAGAGAATAATAAAACGTTGTAGAGAGTAATGAAACGTATTGTATGTGTTGCCTTAAGTGCCCTTTTGTGTTGTGTGGGTTCCGCAGAGGCAGAAAAGCAACAATTGCATAAGGGGGCAGACCAGTCTGTCCAAAGGGAGCATACCCTTACAGTGGCAACGAATCCTCGTGAGGAGCATGTCAAAGCGGTAGCTGAGGACTTTCATATTACACCTGCGGCCACACCAGACCATGTGATTGGTGAAGGTGGCCCTCTCGTGATGGATCGCCAAGAGACCAAGACGGTGCAGTACAGCGACGTAGATGCAGTAAACCGCGCTATCAATGCGGTGGCTATGTCCAATGTATCCAATGCGATGTATGGCGCCAAAGGCAAACCGTGGATGCGACGCACTACGCTGAGCTTCCAGTTTCCAAGAGGGGTGGAAGCCATTGTACTCTGTGGAGACGGTTCAGCCCCTAGGCCATTACGATGATAAGTCGCGGGACGTATGGTTTACGCAGCAGCGTATTTCTCGGGCCTCTGATATTGGGACAACCCTTAACGTAGGTGTTGGGTATCGACGTATCTCGAAGGATGATCGTCGCCTTTATGGTGCGCATCTCTTCTATGACCATCGCTTCTTGCGTCATCACGATCGCCTCAGCGGGGGCCTAGAATATATGTCTGGTGAAAGCGAATTCCGCTTCAATTGGTACGGTTCTGCTTCTGATGAGCGCGTCCTCGATGCGAACCTCCATACCTTGGAGCGTGTAGCCAATGGTTATACCCTCGAATATGGCAAGACTTTCAAAAATGCTCGTTGGGCGAGAGTCTATGTAGAAGGGTACCATTGGAATCAAGAACGTCAGGCTGATAAGAATGGTTTGCGCGTTGGTTCCGAGTTGCAGCTCACACCGCGTGTGTCTGTCGATATGGGCTATAACAAGCCTGAGCATAACTCAGGTGGAGCGTATGGCAAGATTACATTCCGCTTAGCTGGATCTCCTGTAGCTTGGTATGGTGGTAAGCACAGTGTAGAGGGTGCTATGAGTGTTCGTTCCAAAATGCTAAGCCTTGTAAGACGTCATAATACGATCTGGGTTGAGTAATAATTTTTATAATACAACTCATAAAGTGAATAGAACTGTGATTCATTCGGCTCATTATTTTCTAATGAAAATTTAATGAAAAAATATCTATTATCTGAGCTTAATAAATGATATACTAATGATAAGGAAGAGTTAGGATTAAGTTTAACTGTTCTTTATAGATAATGGCTCTTATGTAAGGCCATTATCTTAATGTGGAAAACATTACTTTTTTTAGTGCCGTGTGATCGCCCGTTCATTATTAGTTACTCTCTGTTACTTCAATAACTATTGCGGTGTATTTACTTAAAAATCTCTCTCTCAACAACAAACTTGAATCATGCGGCAATCGTAAGAGGTTCGCCTTACTCTTACCGAAAGTGGGTAGTTAATCTGTATGGATTAACTACCCACTTTTTGTTGTTAAGTGTATATCCCGATATATAGAGTACTTCTTATATAACCTTATATATTCTTATATATAACATTATTATATATAAGGACATATGACCTATAGCATTATATAGGGACATATAACCTATAGAACATATAACCTATAGAACATATAACCGCATAGACCATTATAGATTTTTATAGGTCATTTACATGGTCGAGTAATACTAAAACAGTTTCTGCTTTTTAAATACATTTAATAGATATAAAAAAAACTGTTTACAAAATGGATATTCATGCTACAATATTCATATAATACTCATGAAAATATCGTGAATTATTTATATGTTATTTGTAAGAGAGATAGTAATTAAAGTACATGGAGGATACTCATCATGAACAAACGGAGACGTTTATTAACTATGTTAATTAACGGTGTGTTGTTATCCAGTTTGTGGGTTGTTGCAAGTGCGGCAGACACTACGACTGGCGGTGGTAGTGGCGTAGCATACGGCACTGGCAGCAGTGCACCTAAAGCGGAAAATGTGGCTGTCGGTAAAGGCGCCGCTATTCAATATTCTAATGGTCCTAGTGCTGCTACAGGCGACATTGCTGTAGGTAGTGGCGCTGTAATCAATAACTATGCTAGCCAAGGTGGTAGCATAGCTATTGGTAAAAACGCAAAAATTGAAAATATGGCAGGCGGCGTAGAGGCTGCCTTTGCTTTGGGTCAAACTACTTATAGCGGTGGTTTATTCTCTGCGGCTCGAATTCCTGCGGATCCAACCAAGGTAGTAGGTAGCGTAGCAATTGGTGATAATACTTTTGCTCGTACTGGTAGTACTATGATTGGTTCCCATAACTATAAAGGTGACCTTGGTGACACAACTGTAGATTCTGCTAAAACTCGTACAGATGCATTGAACGTATATGCTACTACAGTGGGCGCTAACAGCTTCACAAACGGTGCCTTTGCTACAAATACTGGTACGTACAATATTATTTCCAGTGAATATAATGGTGGTCGTTTCTCCAATCCTGTTAAAAACTTAGCATCTACTGTGAATGGTTCTTTCAATAGTAATGAATCTAAAACGGCTAGCAGCTTCTACTCTGGTATCGGTAACAGCATTGTAGGTACAGCGAACAGAACGTTCAACTCCAACGGTTCTATCGTGATGGGTGCAGGTAACGAAATTACAAACTCCGTTACACCGATTCCTGTTAATGCAACTGATGCAGGCAGTTCTGCTAAGGAATTCGCTGAAACATTGCGTACTGCTGTTAAAAACGCTAACGGTGGTGGCTCCACGATGGCCCTCGGTGGCGCTAACAAGGCTGACTACACGTTACGTACATCTATGATCGGTATTAACAATACTGTGACAGGTGTTAATGGTGGTGAAAGCAAAGACAACCTTGCTATGGGCGTAGGTAATACGGCTACTAAAGTTCAGCACATGACAGCTATTGGTTCCAAAAATACTGTGTCTGATGCAACTGACACAATTATCGTAGGCGATAACCGTACTGTAACAGGTGCTAACAATACTGTTACAATTGGTTCTAGCGATGCTGGTACTACAACAACTGTGAACGAAGCAGTAGCTATTGGTCACAACACAGAGGTAACTGCTGAAGGCGGCGTAGCTCTTGGTAGTGGCTCCAAAGCAACAGTAGCAGCTGGCGGTATTGGCTATGATGTTAAAACAGGTGCTGCTTCTACAGAAACAGGTGCTGCATGGAAAGCGACAAGCTCTGCCGTATCCGTTGGCGACGTAGCAAATAATGTAACACGCCAAATTACATCTGTAGCAGCTGGTACAGATGACACTGATGCAGTAAACGTAGCACAACTTAAAAAAGCAGAAGAAAAAATCAACGATGTTGAAGCGGAAGCTAAAAAACATACTACAGTTGTAGCAGGAGATAACACAACTGTAACAGCAGGTACAAATGCGGCTGGTGGTGCTGAATACAAAGTGTCTGTAAAGAAAGACTTAGAGGATATGAACTCTGTTAATTTCGGTAAGATTACAGACGATGTACGTGCTCGTATCGATAAAGACAGCGCTCGTTTCTTCAACGGTAGCGAAAACATCGGTATCACACCCTAAAAGGCATTCAAATCGAAAAATACAGATACTTTAGAACAAGCGAACTTCACTAAATACGGTATGTATGCTAGTGAAGGGGATAAAACCGTTTACTACACTACAAACGGTATTAGCGCGGGCGATCAAAAAAAATCAATAATGTGAAAGCTGGCGAAGCAGATACTGATGCAGTTAACGTAGGTCAACTTAAAAAAAGTAGACGACAAGGTGACTGCTGTAGAAAATAAAGTAAATACTGTGGAAACTAAGGTTAACAACTTAGAGACTAAAGTTAATACTGTAGAAAACAAAGTAAATACAGTAGAGACTAAGGTTAACACCATTGAAACTAAGGTTAACGATGTAGAAACTAAAGTAAACAATGTAGATACTAAAGTTAATAACTTAGAAACAAAAGTTAACACCGTTGAAGCAGAAGCTAAAAAACATACCACAGTTGTAGCAGGCGATAATACGACTGTAACTCAAGGTACAAATGCAAACGGTGGTGCTGAATACAAAGTAGCTGTAAATAAAGACTTAGTAGAGATGAACTCTGTTAACTTCGGTAAAGCAACGGACGACGTTCGTGCTCGTATCGATAAAGACAGCGCTCGTTTCTTCAACGGCAGCGAAAATATCGGTGTTACACCTAAAGGTATCCAAATCGAAAACACAGATACTTTAGAACAAGCTACTTTCACAAAATCTGGTATGTACGCAAGTGAAGGGGACAAAACAGTTTACTACACTACAAACGGTATCAGTGCTGGTGATCAAATCATCAACAATGTGAAAGCTGGCGTAGCAGATACTGATGCGGTTAACGTTTCCCAACTTAAAAAGGTGAAAGACGAAATCACCGCTGCTACAGGTACTACAACAGTAACAGCAGGTGACCACATTACGGTAACACCAACAATCAATGGTAATAGCCGTGATTACAAAGTATCTTTGTCTAAAGATATTACGGACCAAATCGATAACAACACTACGAATATCGACAAAAATAAGACAGAGATCAACAAAAATCGCAACGATATCAACAAAAACAAAGATGACATCAAAAACCTTAAAGGCAATGTAACAGATATTCAAAACAATATTACAAACATCAATAACAATATGAACTCCTTCAAAGGCGATCTTTCCAAGATGGATAAACGTATCGATAAATCTGTAGCAGGCGCTGCAGCGTTGGCGGCTTTACATCCACTTGATTTCGATCCTGATGCTAAATGGGACTTTGCTGCAGGTTATGGTCACTACCGCAGTGGTGATGCGGCAGCTATCGGTGCTTTCTACCGTCCTAACGAAGACGTACAACTTAGCATCGGTTCCACAGTAGGCGGCGATGAAACAGTATTCAATGCTGGCTTGTCTGTGAAAGTAGGCGCTCATAATGGTGTATCTCGTTCTCGTGTAGCTATCGGCAAAGAGGTATTGGCTCTTAAGAAAACTGTAGCTGAACAAAATGCACAAATCCAAAAATTGACTGCATTATTGAACGGCGTAGCTGGTACTAAGATGAAAGCTGACCATACTACATTGTTCCCAGACGTGGCTGCAAACCACTGGGCATATGAAGCAGTAAGCGATTTATCTCGCCGTGGTCTCGTTGAAGGTTATCCAGATGGCACATTTGGTGGTGACCGCTTGTTAACTCGTTATGAATTCGCACAAATCGTATACCGTGCAATCCAAGACGGCGTAACAGTAGATGATCGCCTCGTTACTGAATTCAGCCCAGAAATGGCATTGTTCCGCGTGGACACAGTAGCGAAAAATGCTCAAGGTGAACCAACAATTGAACGCGTTCGCGTTAACAAAAAATAGAATAGGTTATTAAATAACCATTGGCTACTACACAGATTACCTCACTTCTAAATATAATTAAGTAGTAGCCAAATCAAAAAAGCGTAACTGATATAGACGGCACTCTATACCAGTTACGCTTTCTTTTTATGTGATTAAGTATGAAATTAACTTTTACATTAAGCTTGGTGTCTAAAATAGCCAAGCTCTACTAAATGTTTAATAGACTCATCGAGGTATTGTTCACTTGGGACAGTGAAGGTTTCACCATCTGCTTTCGTACGAGTGATGGTTAACGTTTCATCTAGAATTTTAATTAACTCAGCACGAGTTGTGGGCTGTGCCATTTGTTTCATGACGTACAATAGCCCTTCGTCTACAGTAGGATCCTCTTGATTAAACATATTGCCTAAGGACATATATTGTTTGCCGTTGCCTTCGATGAGGGTAGAAACATATCTAATGAAACGTTCTGGGATGTAACTCACATTTTCTACAAATGGTAATTTTTCATATTTCTCAGCATACGAACGGAGATGGCCTAAAATGGTTAGCAAGAATAGCTGTACGTACAATCTGTCCTTGTTATATTCTCATTAGGATGATGCTCTGCCATGTAGTCTACAATATCTTGCACATTAAATTGTTGGAACGTGCGCATAAACTGTTTGAGCGTAATGCGTAGCGTATCGGTCCACTCCGAAGGCATGCCTAAGGAATCTTCAAAAGGTGCCGCAAAGTACAACGTGTCCAGAATGTCTTTTTGAACCGTTTCGTCTCTCACAATTTTGTCTCTATTGCATGGTTTTGTTAATAAAGCCATGCGGAACTGTGTATCATAGACAAAGTCATAATATTGCTCTTTATCCTTATGATTACCGTTGGCAAGGGCTTTAATATTATCTACTACCTTATCATTGAGCCACGTGATAAAGGATTTTTCGAGGCTTTCATCACCGATATATACACAGCCCTGCTGTTCTGCACGGTCAATAAACTCAGACACATACACAGGATCGTTAAAGGTTTCTAAATATTCATGGCCCACATAATAATCATTGGAATCTAAGACAGTATTGATATTGGCGATTTTGTAACCTGACCGCTCTTGGGACCGTTGATCCATGTTCATTGTCTCGCCAAGGAGTTTTAACACGTTTTTAGTGTATACAGTACGTTCTTGCAGTGATTGAGACTTTAATTGCTTTTCAGAATAGAGCATAATATCGCGCATTTGCTCTAATCGTTTCCAACCGGGATACGTGTTGTAGGACACATAAGCAATGCCGCGATCAGATAGATTGCGATTACAAATGCTGAGGATTTTATCCTTAACGATATCAGGTACCCAAGACCAGATGCCGTGAACGAGAATGTAATCGAAGGTGCCAAAGTCATCATCGATGTCCATGATATCTTTTTCTAACAAGGTTACATTGGTGAGCCCCATAGATTCGATTAATTCGTTACCGTGTTTGATTTGTACAGATGACAGGTCGATGCCTGTGAAAGTTGCCTCTGGATAGTACAGCGCTTGTGGAATGATATTGCCGCCACAAGAGGAGCCTAGCTCAAGTACACGCGCACCCTTAATTGGCGCCGGATCAAGACCGTAGATGCGCGCCGTTGCAATTAATGAATTAATAGAACAACTAGCAAAGGCTTTTAGATACATAAAGGAAATCATCATACGAGTCCTTTAATGCCTCAATGCCCGCTTGGTCGGTAGACGGTTGATGCGGAGGGGGACTAATGGCTTGGCCTTCGCTGCTATTACCTTTTACTATTTCTTCTGTGGTTTCTTTATACATATCTTTATGTGCTTCTTTTTGTTGTGTGTCCATGGTAAATCCTCATTGTTACTATATGGTTAAATTTTACCTCATTATGATTAAGTATATCATAATTTCTATTATATATAGGAGAGCGAATTCATAATTATTTCATTTGCAAAGAGAGTATATGAAAATATTTATGAAATTGCTATCAAAGGATTGAGTGAAATTTCATATATAGATTTTTTTGAGATCAAAAATTTATAGATAATATAAAAATAGAGTTTGAAATCGAGAAAAAAATCAATCTCTATAAATCGATTAAACCTTTATTTATAAGTTTTGGTAATGCGATTATCGAAAATAATAAAACTGGATAGAATAAAATAGATTAGATTTTTATAAAATACGTATAAATCGTCAAAAAAATGAGTAAAAAAACGACCATATATTAAATTTTTGTTTAACAAAATAAAGGTTCTAATAATAAACTTTCGGTGTTTATGATAAAAAAAGATGAAGTATACTATTTACAAGATTTTCGATATATGATATTCTGTTCATGACACAAAATGAAAAGAATATGAAAGACACTCAGAATGCCATTAAGTATGGGATGTTTGGCCTTTCAGTCTTTTGTATTTATTGATTATTAATTATAAGGATTGTAATTGTGTCTAGTTAAGAAAGGGGTTCATAGTAATATGAATAAAATCTTTAAAGTTGTTTGGAGCAAAACTAAAGAGTGCTACGTAGTAGTTTCCGAAGTTGCAAAAAACAATGGTGGTAAGAAAAAAGTGTTAGCTAGCGTATTAGCTGGTTTGGCTATGGTAGGCGCTGGCGCAGTGGGTACACCGGTACATGCGAATGTAGACTTAGGTAATAGTGCGGTTAATATTTCTCCTAACGGTACTTATAATGGTTCTAATAGTGTAGGGGTAAACTCTGTAGTTGTTGGTTATCAAAACAAAACTGACAACAATGCGGGTACATTAGCATACGGTGCTAATAATACTGCTTATGGTGATAGTGCATTTGCCATTGGTAATAATAATAAGGCAAATGGTGGTAATGCGTACTCTATGGGTAACACTTCAGAAGCTAAAGGTACAGCAACACTTGCGTTTGGTAACCAAGCAAAAGCATTGGCTGACTATACTGTAGCTATTGGTTCCGGTGCACAAGCAACTGCTATGGAAGGTGTTGCTGTTGGTCGTGGCACTAGGGCTACTGGCGGAAAATCTACTGCTATTGGTAATCAAGCTAAGGCTCAAGGCGATCGCAACGTGTCTATCGGTTACAATACAGACTCTCAACGCGATGACTCCATTGCAATCGGTTCTGATGTAAGTGCATTAACAGGTCATAACATCGCAATCGGTTCCGGTGGTACAAAAGCACAATCTGCTGATGGTCCTTCAGCCTCTTTAGGTCTTGCTATTGGTATTAACGCTCAAGCAGTAGCAGCGACACCAAAAGATTTTGATTTGATTGCTATTGGTAATCAAACAAAAGCAACAGCTAATGCTGCTACAGCTATTGGTACTTTAGCTAAAGCTACTGGTAATAACTCTACTGCAATTGGTAATCAAGCAAATGCATCTGCATCTGGTTCCATTGCATTTGGTCAAGTTACTACTGCTGATGCACATGGCGCGTTGGCAATGGGTAATGGTACAAAAGCTAATGGTGTAGGTGCTACAGCGCTTGGTCGTACAGCTAAAGCTGCAAATGATGGTACTGTAGCATTAGGTTGGAATGCAGAAGCAACTGGTGACCATGCAATCGCTATTGGTGGTGATGGTAAAGGTGCTGCATTTGATAATACTAATACAACATTTGCTGGTTTAAATGAAAAACAACTGCATCTGCTAAAAATGCTGTTGCTATTGGTCACCAAGCTACTGCAAATATCGAAGGTGGCGTAGCTCTTGGTTCTGAATCCAAAACAACTGTTGCGGCAGGTGTACAAGGCTATAATCCAGCATCTGATCGTACAAATAAATATAGCGATCAAGGTGGTGCAGTTGGTACATCTACATTAGCAGCTGTTTCCATTGGTGAAGACTCTACAAAAACTCGTCAATTGACAGGCCTTGCAGCAGGTACTGCAGATACTGATGCAGTTAACGTAGCTCAATTGAAAAACGTTAACTTGAAATATGCTGGCGATACTGGCAATAGCGATGTATTGTTGAAAGATGGTACATTGAAGATTAAAGGTGATGACAAATTCATCTCCACATCTGCTGATGCAAATGGTGTAAAAATCACTGCTAAAGTAGGCGAAAATATTACTACTAATGCTGATGGTAAAGCAGTTGCTCCTACTACAAATGGCATTGCTACAACTGACAATGTAACTCAAGCGATTAACAACTCTGGTTGGAAAGTAACTTCCGCTAACAATGGTGGTACTACAAACGGCACTACTTCTGAAAAAGTAAGCCCTGGCGACACAGTTACTTTCAGCGCTGGTAAAAACATTGTATTAGACCAAGCTAATAAACAATTCACATATTCTTTGAATAAAGACGTTGATTTGACTAAAGATGGTTCTTTAACAATTGGTGATACTGTAATCAACAACGCTGGTATGACTATCACTGGTGGTCCATCTGTAACTAAAACTGGTATCAACGCTGGTAACAAAAAAATCACTAACGTAGCTCCTGGTACTGATGATACTGATGCAGTTAACGTAAAACAATTGAAATCCGCTAAGACAGAAGTTAAAGCTGGTGCAGGCGTAACTGTAGCTAAATCTCAAGGTGCTGAAGGTCAAGATATTTACACAGTAAGCTCCACTGGTGCTACTGGTAACACAGATCCTTCTAAACTTGTAGATGGCAAAAATACTAAAGTTGAAGGTGACGGCACAGCTGCTACTCCTTACAAAGTAAATGTAGAAGGCGACTTGGCAGACATCTCCTCCATCACAAATGGTGCTGATTCTGGCAAACTTACTTTCGAAGGTGACAAAGTTGTAAAAGTTGGTGGTGACAACCCTATTTCCTTAGATGGTAAAGGTGGTTATGTAACTGGCTTACAAAACAAAGATTGGGATATCACTAACCCAACTATTGTTTCCGGTCGTGCAGCAACTGAAGACCAATTGAAAAAAGTAAGCGATGGCTTCAACAACACAGTTAAATTAGCAGGTAACACTGGTAATACAGATACTCAAAAATTGAACAAAACAGGTGGTTTGAGCTTCGGTGTAGTTGGTGCTAACAACGGTCAATACATCAAAACAACTGCTTCTGGTACAGATGTAGTAGCTGATTTGTCCGATGATGCAAAAGCTAAATTGAACCATACCGTTGAAGTAGCTTCTGGTTCTAAGAATGTAACAGTAACTAAAGATACAACTGATCCTAATAAAACAGTTTATAAAGTAGCTGTTGCTAATACTTCTTCTGTACCTGGTGGTGCTTCCTCTACTGAAAGCGTAGTTAAAAAAGCTGACGCAGCTGGTGACACTAACATTGCTGACATCACTGTAGGTAATGGTAAAAACTCTGGTGACCCAGATGCTCAATACGAAGTTAATGTTTCCCGTAATGCTGTTAAAGATGCAGCTCGTGAAGCAGTAACAGTTAACAACGGTGGTACAACTACTGGTGGTAACTACACAGCTGATACAAATAACCCTATCACTGTTAACCCTGTGAAAGATGATGCAAACCATAACACTACATACGAAGTGAAATTCGATGGTGAAAAAGCAGCTAAACAAATTCCTTTGACTTACAAAGCTAACGGTGCTAACGGTCAAACAGTTACATTAGAAAAAGGTTTAAACTTCACTAACGGTTCCAACACAACAGCTTCTGTAGACGCTGATGGCGTAGTTAAATACGACTTGAACAAAGACGTTGATTTGACTAAAAACGGTTCCTTAACAATTGGTGACACTAAAGTTAACAACGATGGCGTAACTATCACTGGTGGTCCATCTGTGACTAAAACTGGTATTGATGCTGGTAACAAAAAAATTACTAACGTAGCACCTGCTACTGATGGTACTGACGCTGTTAACTACGATCAATTGAAAGCAGCTCGTACAGTTGTTACTTCCAACGACAAATCTGTAACAATTAATAAAACAACAAATGGCGACCAAGTAACATATGACTTGCATGTAAATGCAGCTGCTGGTACAGCATCTACTTGGAACTTGAAATCTGGTGCAGTTTCTGCTACAGAAGGTACACATTCTGGTGACACAGATCAAAACATTGCAGACGGTAAATCCGTTACAATGCAAGCTGGTAAAAACTTAACTGTTAAACAAACTAACGACGGTAACGGTAATACAGAAGTTGCATACGCTCTTGATAAAAATCTTAAAGATCTTACAAGCGTAACAACTGACAAAGTTACTACTAAAGAAATCGGCTTACAAGATCCAACTGGTAAAACTACAACAATCAAGAACGATGGCGACCGTATTACATACACTAAAGACGGTGACACTAAAGTTCATGAAGTAGCTACTCTTGAAGATGAAAAACACATCAAACCTGGTAGCTATGCTGTACAAAACGACGGCAGCGTAACTATGACTTACGTTGACGGTAAAGGTAACCCAGTAGCTAACGAAGAAGCTAAAATTACTGGTATCGCTAAAAACGATCTTTCCAACATCACTAATGATGGTAAGAAAGTAATCACTGGTCTTGGTTCTAAAGTTGAAGCTGGTGACAACGTAACTGTTACTGATGCAACTGATGCAACTACAGGTCAAAAAACATACACTGTAAATGCTAAATTAGCGAAAATTGAAGACGGTAAAAACACTAAGAAATCTGGTACTGGTACAGACGCTGATCCATACAAACTCAACGTTGAAGGTGACTTAACTGATATCAACTCCATCACAAATGGCGCTGGTTCTGGTAAACTCACATTCGGTCCTAACGAAACAGTAACAGTTGGTGGTACTAACCCAATCAGCTTGAACGCTAAAACTGGTAACATCGGTGGTTTGACTAACAAAACATTCGATCCTAACAATATCGTATCTGGTCAAGCAGCTACAGAAGACCAATTGAAATCTGCACATGATTCCTTGAAAGCTTCTGAATTACATATCGCTCCTACAGCAGTTAAAGCTGGCAGCACTGAAGCTAAAGGCGGTGTAGCTTCCGGTACTGAAAACGTATACAAATACGATGCAGGTACTAAGAAAGTTACATTGACTTACAACGATGGCAACGGTAAAGCTGTAACTGATACTAAAGCAGTTATCGACTTCTCCGACTTGAACATCCCAGCAGCATCTACTCCTTACAGCTTCAAAACAAATGCAACTGGTAACCTTGAAGACGGTTCCAATGCAGCTGAAACTGCAGTAGCAAGCGGCAAAACTGTAAACTTCGGCGCAGGCAAAAACTTGACTGTAAAACAAGAAATCGGTGCTGATGGTAACCAAACTTACACTTATGCATTGAACAAAGACTTAACTAACTTGGATAAAGTAGTTGTTAACGGTAAAGATGGCGTTAACGGTCAAGACGGTGTAACAATCACTGGCCCTCAAGGCGCAGCTGGTACAGATGGTAACAATGGTAAAGTTGGTATCTCTGGTAAAGACGGTAAAGACGCAGTATCTATCTCCGGTAAAGATGGCGTAGGTCACATTGGTTTGACTGGCCCTGCTGGTAAAGATGGTAAAAATGCAACTGCTGATATCACTGTAAAAGATGGTGTTCCAGGCGTTGACGGCCAACCTGGTGAAACTATGACTCGTATCGTATACCAAGACAAAGACGGTAACGAACACGAAGTAGCAACTCACGATGATGGCATGAAGTTCGCTGGTGACGACGGTCAAACTGATCCAACTAAAGTTATTAAGAAACATCTTAACAACGTAGTAGATATCGTTGGTGGTGCTGATAAAGCTAAATTGACTGATAATAACATTGGCGTAAACAACGACAATGGTAAAATGAAAGTTCAATTGTCTAAAGACCTTGATCTTACTAAAGATGGTTCCGTAAAAATTGGCGATACTACAGTTAACAACGATGGTTTGACTATCGCTGGTGGTCCATCTGTTAAGAAAGATGGCATCAATGCTGGTAATAAAACAATTACAGGCGTTAAAGCTGGTGAAAACGATACAGATGCTGTAAACGTTAAACAATTGAAAGACAAAGTTACAACTGTTGAGTCTTCCAACAACTCCATTAAAGTAGTTGATAAAAACGATCCCTACATCTGCAACTTATGATGCAGCTAAAGGTCACCAATATGACATCACTATCAATAACCAATCTGTAGTTGAAAATGCTCAAACTCCAGTGGTTTACACTGATAAAGATGGCAACAAACTTTACAAAATCGTAGATCCTGCAACTGGTGCTACTACTTTCAACACTAACCCTGATGGTACTGGTACTACAGTTCAACCTGCTGATGTAATTGCATCCATGAACAATGGTGGCAATTCCACAACAGATCCTATGAAGTTGAACAACGTAGGTTCCTCTATCGCTGATCAAGCTGGCAACACTTACTTAGACAAAATTAATGCAGCAGCTGCTGATAACAAAACTAAGAACGGTGCGGTAAACGTAACTGACCTTAAAAATACAGCTGACGCATTGATCGACAAAGGCTTAAACTTCGACGCTAACTCTGGCGGTGTGAAAACTAATAAACTTGGTTCCACTGTAAAAGTTCAAGGCGAAGGCGCTAAAGCTGATACTGAGTACAGCGGTGAAAACGTTAAAACTATCATCGGTCAAGATGCAGATGGTAACACAACTATCGACGTTAAACTTGATAAAAACCTTAAATCTGAAACTATTACTGTAACAGGTAAAGATGGTAAAGACGGCAAAATTGGTATCAACGGTAAAGACGGCACTAACGGTGTTGATGGTACTAACCGTGTAGATATCCAAGTAGAAAAAGGTAAAGATGGTATCGATGGTGCTAACGGTGCTGATGGTATCTCCCGTATTGTATACGAAGATAAAACAGGTAAACACACTGTTGCTACATTAGAAGACGGTTTAGCTTTCAAAGGCGATAACACTACTGTTGTTAAGAAAAAACTTGGTGAACAATTAGATATCGTTGGCGGTGCAGACAGCACTAAATTGACTGATAACAATATCGGTGTAAATGAAGACGGCGGTAAATTGAAAGTTCAATTGGCTAAAGATGTAGATCTTACTAAAGATGGTTCCTTAAAAGTTGGCGATACTACAGTTAACAACGATGGCTTGACTATCGCTGGTGGTCCATCTGTTAAGAAAGATGGCATCAATGCTGGCGATAAGAAAATCACAGGCGTTAAAGCTGGTGAAGCTGATACAGATGCAGTAAACGTTAAACAATTGAAAGACAAAGTAACAACTGTTGAATCCTCTGATGGTACTATCACAGTAACTGATAAAAATGACCCTACTTCTGCAACTTATGATGCAAATAAAGGTCACCAATATGACATCAAGATCAATAACCAAGGTGTTGTAAACAACGCTCAAATTCCAGTGGTATACACTAAAGAAGACGGCACTAAAGTTTACAAACAACCAGATGGCACTTTCACAACAAACGTTGACGGTACTGGTGATGTAGTTCCTGCAAACAAAGTTATCGCATCTATGAACAGTGCTGGTAACTCCTCTACTGAGCCTACTAAGTTGAACAACGTTGGTTCTTCTATTGCTGACAAAGCTGGCGATACTTACTTAGATAAGATCAACAACGCTGCTGCAGACAACAATGCTAAGAACGGTGCTGTAAACGTAACAGACCTTAAAAATACTGCTGATGCAATCGGCAACAAAGGCTTGAACTTCGGTGCTCAATCTGGCGATGACATCCACAAAAACTTGGGTGAAAAACTTGAAATCGTTGGCAAAGGTACTAAAGCTGATACTAATTACAGTGCTGAAAACATCAAAACTATGACAAAAGATGGTAAAGTTGTAATCGGTCTTGATAAAGATCTTAACGGCTTGAACTCCATTGGCGTTCCTGGTAAAGACGGCGTAGCTGGTAAAGATGGCGTATCCATCTCCGGTAAAGACGGTGCTAACGGTGTTGACGGTAAAGTTTCCATCGGTAAAGACGGTAAAGATGCTGTATCCATCGCTGGTAAAGACGGCGTAGGTCACATTGGCTTGACTGGTCCTAAAGGTGCTGACGGTAGCAACGGTAAATCTGTTGATATCTCCACTAACGACGGTAAACAAACATTAGTGAACCCAGAAAATGGCACTGATAAATCTCAACGTATCGTTTACACTCCACAAGATAAAGACGGCAACCCTATTAAAGGTAAAGACGGCAAAGATATCGTACGTGAAGTGGCAACAATGGACGATGGCTTGAAATTCACTGGTAACAACACTAGCACTGAAAACAAACATGCGTTGAATACGCTTGTTAAAGTTCAAGGCGAAGGCGTAACTGAGGCTCAATCCAATGCATTCCAATCCGCTGCTGGTAACATCAACGTAGTAGCTGATGGCAAAGATACATTAACTGTTAAATTGAATAAAGACCTTAAAGGTATTAACTCTATCAGAAATAGCGAAAATGGCCCTGCCTTGAACTTCAACGCTGGTGACCTTTCCGTAACTGGTGGTAACCTCAACATGGGTGGTAACAAAATTACTAACCTTGGTAAAGGTACTGATGACAGTGATGCAGTTAACTTGAAACAATTGAAAGATTCCCGTACAATCGTTAAATCCACTGATGGTACTGTAGGTGTTCGTGAATCTGAAAGCACTGATGGCGCTAAAGTATACGACTTGTCTACTGGTGCAAGCCCTCGTTTCGATGAGTTAACTGATGAAATCGGTCGTGTAGGTGCACAAGGCGCAGCTCTTGCAGCATTGAAACCTATCCAATACGATCCATTAGAACCAACTCAAATCATGGCTGGTTATGGTAACTACCGTGGTAACTCCGCTATTGCAATGGGCGTTGCTCACTACAAAAACGAGTCCACAATGATGCATGCTGGCTTGGCATGGGCTGGTGGTTCCCGTCACATGATGGCAAACGCTGGTGTAACTTGGAAAGTTGGCAACCGTGATAGCGAAGCTGCTGTAGCAGATCGTTACCGCAAAGGCCCTATCAGCTCCGCTTATGCAATGCAACAAGAAATGGCATCCGTTAAAGCACAAAACGCTGGATTAAAAACAGAAGTATCTGATTTGAAAGCTGAAAACGAACAAATGAAAGCTCAAATTGCTGCAATGATGGCAAAACTTGGTATGTAATCATTTGAGAGAGTAAGAACTGAATGAACTTAGGATGGTATGCGCTACCTAGCGTAGCGCTTACCTCTCCCTATGGTTTATGAAAGCAGTGCTTTCAGATATGAACGTGTAATACGTGTGAAAGATACTTTCACCATAATCTAACGATAGAAAAGAGGAATATAGAATGAAAAAATCTACATTACTTGCTTGTGCAGCGGCTCTTGTTATTTCTACAGGTGTTGTAGGTGCACAATCCGCTCCAACATATGACGATAACTTAATTTTTACGTAACCCAGTATCTGCGCCTGCATTGAGCAACGTAGTATTGGTTCCTGTGGCTAGCCCACAAACAGTGTCTGCTGTTCATGACTATGTAAAAGCTTGGCAAAATGCGGAGATCAACATCGCAAAAGCTAAAGTGAAATACGAAAACCATGAGCGTATGACAAAAGCTGAGAAAAAATGGTTACATTCCTATGACAAACACAACTATGCTGACTACTTCCGTACACATTCCATCGGTCGTGTACATGGTCAAGAAGTGTTCTTAAACTGGAATGGTGAAAACCGTAATAAAAACGAATACGAATACTTTGAAATGCCTAAATACAATAAAGAAGATGGCTTCACTAACAGCTATGGTTACAATGTATTGCGCGGCATGACAGATCGTATTAACGAAATCATCCAAAAACAAAAAGAAGTTGGCGGTCCTATGACTGATGACGAAGCACAAGCATTAGAAGATGCTATTTTGGATGTAATGGCACAAGACCAAGAACATGTATCTAACGAAGAACTTCGTCACTACATGAATGAAACAATTTGGTTCGCTGCAAAAACAAACTGTAAAAAAAATAAAAGCAAGTGAAGAACCTACAGTGCAAGATGAGCACGTAGTAAACCTTCGCGAAGCTATTAATCGTCCAGCTAACCAAGAAACTAAAAAAAGTAGATTTGCGTGCTGCGATTCAATAATAAGGTCGTTGTAAATTTTTAACTATAAATCATTAGATCACTAGTGGCTCGGCATAAACGATATAGAGTGTTTTTAGGAAAATGATGCGTGATGCGCAGTGTAATAATGAATAACTACATACGGCCCTCTACGGCGAGTGTTTGAGGGCCATGATGTTCCCTGGACCCCCGACTAGGGCACGCAATCCTTATAAAGACAACGCCATCCGAAAGGATGGCGTTGTTTTTTTGCGTTTATCTATTGTTGTCCTTACTTAAGGCTTAATAGCTGTACAATTATAAACAATTATAAAATAATAGACTGCTTATATTAACTACCTTTTTCTTGTTGATTATGAAGAAGTACCGTAATAAAGGTTTTTCTCTTCATCTTATTTAAAGTGTTTATATAGATTGAATGAAGACGATATTAAAATTACCATACGGTTTCAGGAAAAATATAAACTGAATATCTTGATTTTAGGGTTTTATATATTAAATGTATTATATTATATATAATGCTATTATGTATAAAAACCCTTATTTTTATGCGGATGAGTAGAAATTTTTCACATAAAAATAGGATCCCAGTTTAATTTGTTTAGAAATATAAAATTTATTTTTAATAATATGAGGATTTTTCTATTTACATTTAGTTTATAAATTGATATTATAGAAATATCTTAATGAATAGTATGTGAACGTGTGTCATAAACCATTCATGAAACAAAAAGTGTATAAATAAGGCATTTAGTGTTTTCTTTATAAGAGAGAAAGGGGTTCATAGTTTCTATGAATAAGGTTTTTAAAGTCGTTTATAGCAAATCTAAAGGTTGCTATGTAGTAGTTCCTGAAACTGCAAAAAATAATAACGGCAAGAAAAAAGTTTTGGCTAGCGTATTAGCTGGTTTCGCTGTAGCTGGTGCTATGGGTGGTATTGCGCCTTTAGAAGTACAAGCTGGTATTGATACTAATCATAGCCATGTAAACATCTGGGCTGAAACTAGTCCAAAAAGCAATGGTCAAAACTATAACGTTGGTCAAAACTCCATCGTTGTAGGTTATCAAAATACTACTGATAATGTGGCTGGTCATGATGGTAAAGTAGCGATTGGTGCCAAAAATACATCTACAAATAACGCAACTACTGCAGTAGGTAATGAAAACGTGGCTACAGGTGGTGCTGCTACAGCTGTTGGTGCTGGTAATACCGCTTCTGGTAATGCTTCTTTGGCTGTAGGTAATGTAAGTAATGCAAATGCTAAATCTGCTGTAGCTGTAGGTTCCTATAATAATGTTAATTACACAAAAGGTACTTGGCAAACAACACCTAAACAAGCTGGTGAATACTCTACAGTAATTGGTAACTACTCCAGTGCTACTGGTACTAGCGCTTCTGCTATGGGTGTATATACTAATGCTACTGGTGCAGGTTCTTTTGCTGCAGGCTATAGCAATAATGCTAATGGTCAAAATTCCGTAGCTATTGGTTCTGAAAATACATCTCATGTGGCAGATACGATTACAATTGGTCAAGCTAATAATGCTAAGACTATGGGTGGTATTTCCATCGGTAAAAACAACTTAACTGACTCCACAAATGGTGGTACTAATTTCGGCCGAACTCGTGATGAAAACTCTCAAATCGCTATCGGTCGTGACAACGTTGCCACTCATTTAGATACAATTGCTATCGGTCGTGAAACTAAAGCTACTGGCTCTGGCGCTACTGTAATCGGTGCTCGTGCTGAAGCATCTGGCAACAACTCCATTGCTATCGGTCAAAGTGGTGAAGGTTCTCCAAAAGTAATTGCATCTGGTGTAAACTCCATTGCTATCGGTATGCAATCTCAAGCCACTGGTGAATCTGCTATCGCTGAAGGTCCTGGCTCTCGTGCAGGCGGCAAATATGGCGTTGCATTAGGTCGTACATCTAAAGCAAATGATGAAGCTACAACTGCGTTAGGTAATGCTGCAGAAGCTAATATCGCTAATGGTGTAGCTCTTGGTTCCTCTTCTGTTACAACAACAGATAAAGGTGTACTTGGCTACAACCCATCCGATCCTCATGAACGTAAATACGCACCATTGACTGGTAACGTACAAACAGCTACTACAGCTGCTGTATCTATCGGCAATGGTCAACAAATGACTCGTCAATTGACTGGTCTTGCTGCAGGTACTGCAGACACTGATGCTGTTAACGTGGCTCAATTGAAAAACGTTGGCGTTGCTGTAACTGGTAACACTGGTAAGAGTGACTTCTTAACTGATGGCGGTAAATTAAACGTAATCGGTACAGGTCGTGTATCTACTGTAGCGGCTCATGACGGTGCGAAAGACTCCAAAATCACTGTAGGCTTTGATGACAAAGGCATGGTGAAAGCTGGTAAAAATGTTACTGTTGATGAAAAAAACTGTAGATGGTAAAACTACTTATACAATCAACGCTGCTAGCACTGCTGCTAAATATGATTTCTTAACAAATGCTAAAAGCTAACGGTGGCAACTTAGACGGCACTGCAAGACCTGCAACTGTAGCAAGTGGCAATACTGTTAACTATGCAGCTGGTAAGAACTTAACAGTTAAAGCAAGATATTGAAACATCTATTGGTGAACAAACATATACATATTCCTTGAACAAGGATCTTAAAGAAATTACATCCATCACTAACAATGGTGGTCCCTACAATGCACTTTGGTGGTGACAACATTAGCATCACTGGTGGTAATTTGGATCTTGGTGATAACAACATCACTAACCTTAAATCTGGTGGCGATGTTATTAACAACGCAGCTAACATTGGCGACGTAACTCGTATTTCCAAAGCTAATGACAAACACATTAAACCAGGTGAATACGCAGTTGATAACAACGGCAAAGTAACAATGACATACGTTGATGGTAACAACAAAGACGTTCCTAACGAAACTGCTGTTATCACAGGTATTGCTAAACAAGATCTTTCCAACATCAACAATGGTGGTAAGACTGTCATTAAAAACCTTGCTAAAGAAGCTATCGACATGGAAAACGGTAAGAACACAACTGCTTCTCACCGTGACGTAAATGGCGTTAAAACTTTCAAAGTAGATGTTGAAGGTGATTTAACAGACATTACATCCATCACTAACAAAGCTGGCGATGGCAAAATTGCATTTGGTGGTAACCAAACTGTAAACGTAGCAGGCGATCACAACATTGCAATTAATGCTAAAGCTGGTGATATTACTGGTTTAACTAATGTAACTTTGGATGCTCCTGACTTCGCTAAAAAAGGTCGTGCTGCAACTGAAGAACAATTGAACATTGTTAATAACAAGTTCAATAACACAGTTGGTTTGACTGGTAACACAGGCGCTACTGAATTACAAAAATTGAACAAACAAGGCGGCTTGAGCTTCGGCGTTGTAGGTGCTAACAATGGTGAGTACATTAAAACAACTGCTTCTGGTTCCAATGTAGTAGCTGACTTGTCCGACAGCGCTAAAAACAAATTGAACAGCACTGTTGTAGTAGAAGGTAAAAACGCTGCGAAAGTAACAAGTACAGTAGTTAACAATGCAGATGGTAGCACAAAAACTATCTACACTGTAGATGTAAACAACGTAAAACCTACTGCAGCTTCTACTGAAAAAGTGCAAGCTAAAGCAGACGTAGCTGGTTCTAGCGATAAAAACATTGCTAAAGTTTCCCCTAAAGCTGGTGAAAACTTCGGTGATGCTGGTGCAACTTATGAAGTAAACGTATCCCGTAACGACGTAAAAGATGCAGCTCGTGAAGCAGTTACTGTAAATAATGCAAACAATAACAACAATCCTATCACTGTTACACCTGTACAAGATGAAGCAAATCATAACACTACATACCAAGTAACATTCGATGGCGATAAAGCTGCTAAACAAATTCCTTTGACTTACAAAGCGAATGGCACAAATGACCAAAAAGTTACTTTGGATAAAGGTTTGAACTTCACAAACGGTAAAAACACAACAGCTTCTGTAGATGCTGATGGCGTTGTTAAATATGATGTGAACAAAGACTTAGTAGACATCCATTCCATTTCCAACACTACAAATGGTCCAAAAATGGAATTCGGTCCTAACTCTATCAATATCACTAATGGCCCTATCAACATGGGTGACCAAAACATCACTAACCTTAAATCTGGTGGCGATGTAGTGAATAACGCTGCTAACATTGGCGACGTAACTCGTATTTCTAAAGCTAACGACTTGCACATTGCTCCAACATCTTCTGACCGTCAAGGTGAAAGTACTACATCTTACGCTTACGATGCAGCAAGCAAATCCGTAACATTGAAATATAACGATGGTAACGGTGCTAACCAATCTGGTACAGTGGCGAAAATCGACTTGTCCGGCTTGGCTGATCAAATTAAAGACGGTTACTCCTTCTCCACTGACGCTAAAGGCAATGTAGTTGGTAACCACGCTGTTACAGCTGTTGGCAATGGTAAAACTGTTTCCTACGCTGCAGGCGATAACTTAACTGTAAAACAAGATATCGATGCTGCAACTGGTGAACATACTTACACATATGCATTGTCCAACAACATTGATTTGACTCCAAATGGTTCCTTGAAAATTGGTGACACTATTGTTAACGATGGTGGCTTAACAATTAAAAATGGTCCATCCGTTACTAAAACTGGTATCAACGCTGGCAACTTGAACATTACTAATGTGAAAGCAGGCGTGAACGATACTGATGCAGTTAACGTAAAACAATTAAAAGATGCTCGTACAGTAGTAACTTCTAACGATAAATCTGTAACAATCAACAAAACAGAAAACGGTAACCAAGTTACTTATGACTTACATGTAGCTCCAGGTGCTGCACAATCCGTATGGAATGTGAAATCCACTGGTAATACAACTGCTGACTCCGAAGTAGCTGCAAAAACTATCACTGATGGTAAAACAGTTGAAATGGCAGCAGGTAAAAACTTGACTGTAAAACAAACTAGCAACGAAGACGGTGCTAAAGTTGAATACGCATTGTCTGACGACATCAAAATCGGTAAAGATGGTAAAGACGGCGTTGACGGCAAAATCGGCGTAAACGGTAAAGATGGTTCCTCTGTTGTGATTAACGGTAAAGACGGTTCCATCGGCCTCAATGGTAAAGACGGTAAAGATGGTCTTACTATTAAAGGCGCTAACGGTCAAGACGGCGTTGACGGTAAAAACGGCAAAGACGGCATGACTCGTATCGTATACGAAGATAAAAACAACAACAAACACGAAGTGGCTACTACTGATGACGGCATGAAATATGCTGGCGATGATGCACAAGGTGCAGATAAATCTAAAGTAATCGCTAAGAAATTGAACCAAACATTGGATATCGTTGGTGGTGCAGATACAACTAAATTGACTGACAACAACATCGGCGTGAACAACGTAGATGGCAAGTTGAAAGTTCAATTGGCTCAAAACATCAACTTGACTCCAGCAGGCTCCTTGACTATTGGCGATACAATGATCAACAATGGTGGCTTAACTATCACTGGTGGTCCATCCGTTACTAAAACTGGTATCAACGCTGGTAACTTGAACATTACTAATGTGAAAGCAGGCGTAAACGATACTGATGCAGTTAACGTAAAACAATTGAAAGATGCTCGTACAGTAGTTACATCTAACGATAAATCCGTAACAGTTAATAAAACTGAAAACGGTAACCAAGTTACTTATGACTTGCATGTAGCTCCAGGTGCTGCACAATCCGTATGGAATGTGAAATCCACTGGTAACACAACTGCTGACTCCGAAGCAGCTGCAAAAACTATCACAGATGGTAAAACAGTTGAAATGGCAGCAGGCAAAAACTTGACTGTAAAACAAACTAGCAACGAAGACGGCGCTAAAGTTGAATACGGTTTAGCTGGTGACTTGACTAACATCAAGACTATTAAAAACGAAGGCCCTGCTACTTTCACAATCGGCGGTAACGAATTCAAATTCGATGGCGGCAATGTGAATATGGGCGACAACAACATCACTAACCTTAAATCTGGTGGCGATGTGATCAATAACGCTGCTAATATCGGCGACGTTAACCGTATCTCCAAAGCTAACGACATTCATATCAAAGACAAAACATACACAGTGAACGCTGATAAAACAGTTACATTGGAATATGTTGATGGCAATGATAATGCAGTGAACAAAACAGCTAAGATCGACTTGAGCAACTTGCCTACAGGCGATAAAGCTGCTGTTGAAAGCGTAGTTAAAAAATCTGCTGCGGCAGGCGACACTAACATCGCTGACATCACTGTAGCTGACGGTAAACAAACTGGTGATGCAAATGCTAAATACGAAGTAAATGTTTCTCGTAATGCTGTTAAAGATGCAGCTCGTGAAGCAGTGACTGTAAACAATGCAAACAATAACAACAACCCAATCACTGTTACACCTGTTCAAGATGAAACAAACCATAACACAACTTACCAAGTAACATTCGATGGCGATAAAGCTGCTAAACAAATTCCTTTGACATACAAAGCGAATGGCTCCAACGACCAAAAAGTTACATTGGATAAAGGTTTGAACTTCACTAATGGTTCCAACACAACAGCTTCCGTAGCTGCTGATGGCGTAGTTAAATACGATCTTAACAACAACGTAAACTTGACTCCATCTGGCTCCTTAACTATTGGTGACACTGTTGTAAACGATGGTGGTTTGACTATTAATAACGGTCCTTCCATCACTAAAGGTGGCATCAATGCTGGTAACTTGAACATCACTAACGTAAAAGCTGGTGTAAACGATAACGATGCAGTTAACGTTAAACAGTTGAAAGATTCCCGTACAGTAGTTACATCTAACGATAAATCTGTAACAATCAACAAAACTGAAAACGGTAACCAAGTTACTTATGACTTACATGTAGCTCCAGGTGCTGCTCAATCCACATGGAATGTGAAAGCTGCTGGTAATACAACTGCTGATTCTGAAACAGCTGCAAAAACTATCACTGATGGTAAAACAGTTGAAATGACAGCAGGTAAAAACTTGACTGTAAAACAAACTAGCAACGAAGACGGCGCTAAAGTTGAATACGCATTGTCCGATGACATCAAAGTTGGTAACGACGGTAAAGATGGCAAAGACGGCGTGGACGGTAAAATCGGCGTAAACGGTAAAGACGGCTCTGCTGTTGTAATCAACGGTAAAGATGGCTCCATCGGCCTCAATGGTAAAGATGGTAAAGACGGTCTTACTATCCGCGGTGCTAATGGTCAAGACGGCGTAAATGGTACAAACGGCACTAACGGTATCACTCGTATCGTATACGAAGACAAAAACAACAACAAACATGAAGTGGCTACTACTGATGACGGCTTGAAATTCACTGGTAATAACACTGATGTTGTAAACAAAAATAAATTGAATAGCCTTGTTAAAGTTCAAGGTGAAGGCGTAGATAAAACAACTTCTACATCCTTCAAGAGCGCTTCTGGTAACATCAATGTAAAAGCTGATGGTACTGATACTCTCGAAGTTCAATTGAACAAAGATTTGAAAAACATCACTTCCATTAAGAACGATGGCCCTGCAACTATGACAATTGGCGGCAACGAATTCAAATTCGATGGCGGCAACGTGAACATGGGTGGCAACAACATCACTAACCTTAAATCTGGCGGCGATGTAATCGATAACGCAGCTAACATTGGCGACGTAACTCGTATTTCTAAAGCTAACGACTTACACATTGCACCAACTAAATCTGATCGTGCAGGTGAAACTACTACATCTTACTCCTATGATGCAGCAGACAAATCCGTTACATTGAAATACAACGATGGCAATGGTGCTAACCAAGCTGGTACAATCGCGAAAATCGACTTGTCTGGTTTGGCAGATCAAATCAAAGACGGCTACTCCTTCTCCACAGATGCGAAAGGTAATGTAGTTGGTAACCACGCTGTAACAGCTGTAGGCAACGGTAAAACTGTATCCTACGCAGCAGGCGATAATTTGACAATTACTCAAAATATCGATAATGCAACTGGTGAACAAACTTATACATATGCATTGTCTAATGACATCAAAGTTGGTAACGACGGTAAAGATGGTAAAGACGGCGTAGACGGCAAAATCGGCGTAAACGGTAAAGATGGTTCCGCTGTTGTAATCAACGGTAAAGATGGTTCCATCGGCCTTAATGGTAAAGACGGCAAAGACGGTCTTACTATTAAAGGTGCTAACGGTCAAGACGGCGTTGACGGTAAAAACGGCAAAGACGGCATGACTCGTATCGTATACGAAGACAAAAATAACAATAAACACGAAGTGGCAACTACTGACGACGGCATGAAATATGCTGGTGACAATGGTCAAACTGACTCCACTAAAGTTATCGCTAAGAAATTGAACCAAACATTGGATATCACTGGCGGTGCGGACAGCACTAAATTGACTGAAAAACAACATCGGCGTGAACAACGTAGATGGTAAATTGAAAGTTCAATTGGCTCAAAACATCAACTTGACTCCAGCAGGGTTCCTTAACAATTGGCGATACTAAGATCACTGATGGTGGTTTGGTAATCAACAATGGTCCATCCATTACTAAAGGTGGTATCAATGCTGGTGACTTGAACATCACTAACGTGAAAGCTGGCGTAAATGACACTGATGCAGTTAACGTAAAACAATTGAAATCCGCTAAGACAGAAGTTAAAGCTGGTGACAACGTAACAGTTGATAAAACAATTGGCGCTGATGGTCAAAAACATTTACACAGTAAATGCAAAAAGCAACTAAACTTGGCGATGCTGAACTTAACTACACAGCTAACGGCGGTGCTAAAACAAAAAAAGTTAAATTGTCTGAAGGCTTGAACTTCGTTGACGGTAACTACACTAAAAGCTTCCGTTGATGCAAACGGTGTTGTTAAATACGACGTAACACTTGGTAAAGTGAAAGACGGCGTTGACGGCAAACCAGGCGTAGATGGTCAAGATGGTATCGCAACAGTTAAAAACTGTAGTAGATACAATCAACAACTCCGGTTGGAAAGGTGACGTTACTGGTAACACAGTAGGCGATCGCAGTGCAACAATCGTAAAACCTGGCACAACTGTAAACTTCGGTGCAGGTAAAAAAACTTAACTGTTGAACAAATCGTTGATAAAGTAACTGGCAACCATACTTACAACTATGCATTGTCCGACGATATCAAAGTTGGTAATGATGGTAAAGACGGTAAACCAGGTGTTGACGGTAAGATCGGTGTAAACGGTAAAGACGGTTCTGCTGTTGTAATCAATGGTAAAGACGGCTCTATCGGCTTGAATGGTAAAGACGGTAAAGATGGTCTTACTTTCAAAGGGTGCTAACGGTCAAGACGGCGTAGACGGTAAAAAAACGGTACTAACGGTATGACTCGTATCGTTTACGAAGATAGCAACAAGAACAAACACGAAGTTGCTACTACTGATGACGGCTTGAAATTCACTGGTAACAACGAAAGCGTTGTAAACAAAAATAAACTTAACTCCACAGTTAAAGTTAAAGGTGAAGGCGTTACTGAAGAGCAAGAAAAAAAACATTTGAATCTGCTGCAGGTAACATCGCTGTAACTGCTGATGGTAACGATACTTTGAACATTCGCTTGAATAAAAAAACATCAAAGGCATCGACTCCATCCAAACTAAGGAAATCCACTTAGGTACACCTGATAACTACACAACAATTAAGAAAGATGGAGACCGCATTAAATACGGCGACAAAACATTCGCTAACACTGACGATATCTGGACAATCCAAGCTAATGGCACAGATGTTCCAGCTAACGGCGGTAAAGTAAATGTTAAAGGTGCTGACGGTATCACAGTATCTAAATCTGCTAATGGCGAAATGACAATTAGCGGTGCTGGCCTTGGTACAATGAACAGCTTCAACGTTAAATCTTCTGGTAATACTACTGCTGATTCTGAAACAGCAGCTAAGAAAATTACTGATAGTAAAACTGTTGAATTCTCCGGCGGTAAAAACCTCACTGTAAAACAAACTAGCGACGCTAACGGTGCTAAAGTAGAATATGCATTGAGCAACAATGTAGATCTTACTAATAAAGGTTCCGTAACAATTGGCGATACTAAGATCACTGATGGTGGCTTGGTAATCAACAACGGCCCATCCGTAACTAAAGACGGCATCAATGCTGGTAATAAACAAATTACTAACGTTGAAGACGGTGTAAACGATACTGATGCGGTTAACGTACGTCAATTGAAAGCAGCTAAAACTAACCTTGTTGACGGTCAAAACACTAAAGTGACTGGAGACGGTTCTAAAGCTAACCCTTACAAAGTTAATGTTGAAGGCGATTTGAACAAAAATCACTTCCATCACTAACAACGAAGGCGATGGTAAATTAGAATTCAAAGGTGACCAAGTAGTTAACGTAGCTGGCGACAACACAATCAAGCTTGATGGTAAAACTGGTGATATCACTGGCTTAACTAACAAAACTCTTGATTCCGCTGACTTCGCAACTAAAGGTCGTGCAGCAACTGAAGAACAATTGAAACTTGTTCAAGAAGAAGCAGCTAAAAAAATCTACTGAAAAAAAGTACAAGCTAAAGCTGATGCTAATAACATCGCTAAAGTAGCTCCTAAAGCTGGCGATACATTCGGTGCAGCTGGTGCAACATACGAAGTATCTGTAGATAAAAAAATGACGTTAAAGACGCAGCTCGTGAAGCAGTTACTGTAACAGGTGACAACAAAGCGATCACTGTAGACGTTCAACCAAATGCTACTAACCATACAACTAACTACCAAGTTAACTTCAATGGCAAAGAAGCAGCTAAACAAATTCCATTGACTTATAAAGAAAATGGTGGCAACGCTAGAACAGTAATGTTATCTGACGGTTTAGACTTCTCTAACGGCGTAAATACTACTGCTCACACTGATGTGAACGGTAAAGTATCCTTCGACGTGAAAGGTGACCTCACTAACATCACTTCCATCTCTAACAACTCCAATGGTCCTAAAGTATCCTTCGGTGGAGATACTGTAAATATCACTGGTGGCAACCTCAACATGGGTGGCAACAAAATCACTAATGTTCAACGTGGCACTGATGATAACGATGCAGTAAACGTTAAACAGTTGAAAGATTCCCGTACTACATTGACATCTGATGACCAATCCGTAGTATTGAAGAAAACTGAAACTGCTGATGGCGGCTTAAACTACGACCTTTCCGTAAAAGGCGCAGTTGACCCTCGCGTTGATAAATTAACTGAAGAAGTGGGTCGTGTAGGTGCTCAAGGTGCAGCATTGTCCGCATTGAAACCTATGCAATATGATCCATTGGAACCAACTCAAATCATGGCTGGTTACGGTAACTACCGTGGTAACTCCGCGATTGCAGTGGGCGTAGCTCATTACAAAAACGAGTCCACAATGTTCCATGGCGGCTTGTCCTGGGCTGGCGGTTCTAGCCACATGATGGCAAACGCTGGTGTAACTTGGAAAGTTGGTAACAGAGATGCTGAAGCAGCTGTAGCAGATCGCTACCGCAAAGGCCCTATCAGCTCTGCATACGCAGTACAAACTGAAATGGCAGCAATGAAAGCTCAAAACGCCGGATTAAAAGGTGAAGTATCCGACTTGAAATATGAAAACGAACAAATTAAAGCTCAAAACGCTGGTCTACAAAGTGAAGTAGAAGTATTGAAAGCTCAAATGGCTGCAATGATGGCGAAAAATGGGTATGTAATTAGTTACACTTTCAGAAAACTTTCAAAAAACTAGGAATCTAATCCTAGGTATGGATACAACTGGTAAGGGTTCCTTCGGGAGCCCTGAACCAGCACATTAATTCGACTATGAAAAGAGGAATAGATATGAAAAAATCTACAATGCTTGCTTTCACAGCGGCACTTTTAATGAGCGCAGCATCCATCACTGGTCACGCAGCAAGCGCACCAACATATGATGACAACTTTGATCTTGCCTAACCCCTGCATCCGCACCTGGTTTGAGCAATGTTGTATTGGTACCTGTGGCTAGCCCACAAGTAGTACAATCCCTTCATGATTACGTGAAAGCATGGGAAAATGCTGAACAAAAAATCGCTTTAGCAGAAGCTAAACGCGACAATCATGAGCAATTAACTAAAGCAGACAAAATCTGGTTACATTCCAAAGATAAACATAACTATGCTGATTACTTCCGTACGCACTCCCTTGGTCGCGTACATGGCTTTGAAACCGCTTTTGAACTGGAACGGTGAAAACCGCAACAAAAAAACGAATACGAATACTTTGAAACACCTAAATACAATGAAAAAAAGATGGCTTCGTAAATAGCTATGGTTACAACGTATTGCGCGGTATGGTAGATCGTATTAACGAAGTTGTACAACATCAAAAAAACAAGTTGGCGGTCCTATGACTGACGACGAAGCACAAAGCATTAGAAGATGCAATCTTGGATATCCTTGCTCAAGAGCAAGAACATGTATCTAACGAAGAACTTCGTCACTACATGAACGAAACAATTTGGTTCGCTGCTAAAGAAACCGTTAAAAAAACAAAGCGAGCGAAGAACCAACTGCTGCTGATGAGCACGTAGTAGACCTTCGCAAAGCAATTAACGAACCAATGGGTAGCAACGACTACAATAAAGTTGACTTACGCAGCGCAATTCAACAATAATTGATTTCTATATTGATATAGATATCAAAAAAAGCCTTTTTTTCCTTCTCTCATCTTAAAGGCTTAGTTGATCTCTAATACATGTGGTATACGGATATATGTCCGCCATATATCCGTATATCTACAAAAACACAATGGCCCTTATAAAGGGTTTATAAGGGCCTCTAACACGAACCCTGGACCCCCGACTAGGGAACACAAATCCTTATTGAACAACGCCATCCGTTTGGATGGCGTTGTTTTTATTTCTTTATATATACTATTAAAAAAAGTATTACTGATTATTTATATTATTTATAACTACTGTATATGGTATATAAAGTATCTAGATATACTATATAAGCTAATTCAGAAAAAAGTTTGCAAAATTTTAAAATTAGGGGTTGCGCCCCTCGATTCTTTGTACTATAATAGCTATACAGTCGTTCGAAGCGACTGTTTATTAGTTAGCAAACACTAGATAAAATCTATGTTTGTTGATAATCGTTTTAGAATAAAAACGTAATTCCTGGTTGAAACAGAAATTACAAAATTCTAAAAAAAGATTATAAAAAGGTGTTGACATGAATGTGACAACATGTTATTATAATCTAGTCGCCAGTTGACGAAATACTTCTTAAGAAAGTGCTTCGAAGCTAGATAAAATCTAGCCTGACTGGTACAGATCTTTGAAAACTGAACAATGATAGGTAATCAATCAATATGATTGAACATATGCCAGAGTGCGGGTTTTGACAAAGTCAAAACCAACCATAATTCAAAGTTACTTAAATGTAACGACAACAAAAACAAATGAGCTATTCAAATAGCTTCAAGATATCTTGGAGAGTTTGATCCTGGCTCAGGACGAACGCTGGCGGCGTGCTTAACACATGCAAGTCGAACGAAGAGCGATGGAAGCTTGCTTCTATCAATCTTAGTGGCGAACGGGTGAGTAACGCGTAATCAACCTGCCCTTCAGAGGGGGACAACAGTTGGAAACGACTGCTAATACCGCATACGATCCAATCTCGGCATCGAGGATGGATGAAAGGTGGCCTCTATTTATAAGCTATCACTGAAGGAGGGGATTGCGTCTGATTAGCTAGTTGGAGGGGTAACGGCCCACCAAGGCAATGATCAGTAGCCGGTCTGAGAGGATGAACGGCCACATTGGGACTGAGACACGGCCCAGACTCCTACGGGAGGCAGCAGTGGGGAATCTTCCGCAATGGACGAAAGTCTGACGGAGCAACGCCGCGTGAGTGATGACGGCCTTCGGGTTGTAAAGCTCTGTTAATCGGGACGAAAGGTCCTCTTGCGAATAGTTAGAGGAATTGACGGTACCGGAATAGAAAGCCACGGCTAACTACGTGCCAGCAGCCGCGGTAATACGTAGGTGGCAAGCGTTGTCCGGAATTATTGGGCGTAAAAGCGCGCGCAGGCGGATCAGTTAGTCTGTCTTAAAAAGTTCGGGGCTTAACCCCGTGATGGGATGGAAACTGCTGATCTAGAGTATCGGAGAGGAAAGTGGAATTCCTAGTGTAGCGGTGAAATGCGTAGATATTAGGAAGAACACCAGTGGCGAAGGCGACTTTCTGGACGAAAACTGACGCTGAGGCGCGAAAGCCAGGGGAGCGAACGGGATTAGATACCCCGGTAGTCCTGGCCGTAAACGATGGGTACTAGGTGTAGGAGGTATCGACCCCTTCTGTGCCGGAGTTAACGCAATAAGTACCCCGCCTGGGGAGTACGACCGCAAGGTTGAAACTCAAAGGAATTGACGGGGGCCCGCACAAGCGGTGGAGTATGTGGTTTAATTCGACGCAACGCGAAGAACCTTACCAGGTCTTGACATTGATGGACAGAACTAGAGATAGTTCCTCTTCTTCGGAAGCCAGAAAACAGGTGGTGCACGGTTGTCGTCAGCTCGTGTCGTGAGATGTTGGGTTAAGTCCCGCAACGAGCGCAACCCCTATCTTATGTTGCCAGCACGTAATGGTGGGAACTCATGAGAGACTGCCGCAGACAATGCGGAGGAAGGCGGGGATGACGTCAAATCATCATGCCCCTTATGACCTGGGCTACACACGTACTACAATGGGAGTTAATAGACGGAAGCGAGATCGCGAGATGGAGCAAAACCCGAGAAACACTCTCTCAGTTCGGATCGTAGGCTGCAACTCGCCTACGTGAAGTCGGAATCGCTAGTAATCGCAGGTCAGCATACTGCGGTGAATACGTTCCCGGGCCTTGTACACACCGCCCGTCACACCACGAAAGTCGGAAGTGCCCAAAGCCGGTGGGGTAACCTTCGGGAGCCAGCCGTCTAAGGTAAAGTCGATGATTGGGGTGAAGTCGTAACAAGGTAGCCGTATCGGAAGGTGCGGCTGGATCACCTCCTTTCTAGGGAGACATACACCAGGCCGAGCGCTTGGATGTCACTTAGGTCGACACTTTGGCCAGTAAGTAGACGTAGCATATGCGCTAGCTGTACTTACAACCTAACATTGTTCGGTTTTGAGAGATCTGTAAAGACTCTCAAACATAAATGAATATATCGCAAGATGTAGTCAGTTATTGTTCTTTGAAAACTGCATAGAAGATAATTATTATATTTGTAAGGTCATCTCTTAGAATTTCTAAGTAGGTTGACCCGAGCACATAGGAAATAATTCTCTGACTTAATGGTGACGTACATGAAAATGTACGGCTACAAAATAAACGACAATGTATCTAATGCATGTCAATAAAATCTTAAGTAAAGATTTTAAGGGCGTACGGTGGATGCCTTGGCGATATCAGCCGAAGAAGGACGCGGTAAGCTGCGATAAGCTACGGAGAGGTGCAAGCAACCTTTGACCCGTAGATTTCCGAATGGGGGAACCCGGCAGTGGTTATGCACTGTCACCCATACCTTTGAGTATGAGGAGGGCACCTGGGGAACTGAAACATCTAATTACCCAGAGGAAAAGTAATCAAACGAGATTTTCTTAGTAGCGGCGAGCGAACGGGAAAGAGGCCAAACCGGAGCGGGCAACCGCACCGGGGTTGAGGACAGTCATCAAGTGTAAATGAGGTAGAAGAATCGAGTTGGAAAGCTCAGCCGAAGAAGGTGAAAGCCCTGTAATCGAAACCTTGCATACATGGGACTGTATCCAGAGTACCACGAGACACGTGAAACCTTGTGGGAAGCAGGGGGGGACCACCCTCCAAGCCAAAATACTGATATCGACCGATAGCGCATAGTACCGTGAGGGAAAGGTGAAAAGAACCCCTGGCGGGGAGTGAAAGAGAACCTGAAACCGTATGTCTACAAACAGTCGAAGTCTGTATATATATCAGGACGACGGCGTGCCTATTGAAGAATGAACCGACGAGTTACTGTTGCTAGCGAGGTTAAGTGGAAAACATGGAGCCGCAGCGAAAGCGAGTCTGAACAGGGCGTT